>Ga0307486_1001047_pt1 | contig 22554 bp, 23 predicted proteins | sample CBIW02metaG_FD_203663 | JGI IMG/M metagenome (GOLD analysis project Ga0307486, IMG submission 203663) | Sea-ice brine microbial communities from Beaufort Sea near Barrow, Alaska, United States - CBIW 0.2 | ecosystem: Environmental > Aquatic > Marine > Coastal | place: USA: Alaska | collected...
ACTTCTAGACAGTGGCCGAAGCAAAAATTCCCCGCGAAGGTCGCACACAGTTGCGAGTGGGGCGCCTGACGAAGGCTCATGGGCTCAAGGGAGCTATCAAAGTAGAGATGTATACGGATGCCCCGGAACGACGTTTCGTTCCGGGCGCCGTGTTCTCCCTGCAAGTACCAACGAGTTCTGCGTGGCACGGTAAAACGCTCGAACTCATCGAACTTAAGTGGTTTAACGCTCAGCCGGTCGCATTCTTCAAGGGAGTGCTTGACCGCAGCGAAGCCGAAGGTCTTGTTAAGGCCATTTTGTGGATCGATCATGACCCCAACGAAGAGCCTGAAGACGACGCGTGGTTCGACCACCAGCTGGTTGGGCTCAAAGTAATTCGTGACGGCAAACACGTCGGAACGCTCGCGCAGGTTGATCACTTTCCTGCCCAAGATTTGCTTACTGTCACGACGGGCAACGGCGACGTGCTCGTACCGTTCGTCAAGTCAATCGTCGCCAGCGTCAATCTCGACGCCGGCGAAATGGTTGTTACGCCGCCACCCGGGCTCTTCGAAGAGATTCCGGATGAGCCAGCCGAGCCCGAAGCTGACGCACCCGAAACCGAATAGCAGTTAGGGTCAACGCGTGCGCATTGACATCGTTACGATCTTTCCCGACTTCTTTGGGGTGCTCGACCTTTCATTGCTCGGCAAGGCTCGCGAGCGCGGAATAATCGAGCTCGGTGTTCACGATCTTCGCGATTTCACGCACGATCGACACCGCACCGTTGACGACACTCCGTACGGCGGCGGCGCTGGCATGGTGATGCGCCCCGAACCGTGGGGTGACGCGCTGGATGCCACGATCACCCCAGACACTGTCGTAATCGTGCCGACTCCTGCCGGAGTCCCGTTCACGCAGGCTGCCGCCCGCGAACTGGCGGAAGAAAAGCACCTCGTCTTCATGTGTGGACGATACGAAGGCATTGATCAGCGCGTCATCGACTACGCGGCATCCACTGTTCGAGTTCGCGAGATCAGTCTCGGTGATTACGTCTTGAACGGCGGCGAGGTCGCCACAATGGCGATGATTGAGGCGATCGGCAGACTCGTTCCTGGAGTGATCGGCAACCCCGAAAGCCTCACCGAGGAAAGCCACGAGCAGGGGTTGCTCGAATACCCGAGCTACACCAAGCCTGCTACGTGGCGTGAGCGATCAGTGCCCGATATCTTGCTCAGCGGAAATCACAAAGCGATCGCCGACTGGCGCCACGAGCAGCAGGTTGAGCGCACTCGTCGGGTCCGGCCCGATTTGCTCCCCGACGACCAGTAACGAGCAGCAGCGAGCAATCGCGACCAGTTCGAGCTCGCCTAGGAGCGCGCCGTGAGCACCAGCGGGCCGTCTTCCGTGATTGCTACCGTGTGCTCAAAGTGTGCGGCACGCGAGCCATCAACACTGCGCAGCGTCCAGCCGTCGTCATCCGTGTAAATCTCGTCGGTTCCGATCATGAGCCACGGTTCGATAGCAAAGACCAGCCCAGGCTTGAGAGGCATACCGCGGCGACGCTTTCCGTCGTTGGGAATGTGCGGGTCGCCGTGCATCTCGCGGCCAACACCGTGACCACCAAAGTCGAGGTTCACTTCGTAGCCAGCGCCGTAGGCGACATCACCGATGGCGGCCGAGATGCCACCGATGCGGTTGCCGACGACAGCAGCAGCGATGCCAGCGTCGAGGGCGCGTGAGGTGACATCCATCAGCTGGATGTCTTCGTCGCGGGGCGTGCCAACAGCAAAAGTGATTGCCGAGTCAGCGACCCAACCGTCGACGGCCACTGCGAAGTCGAGGCTCAACAGGTCGCCGTCTTTGAGCGCATAGTCGTGCGGGACGCCGTGAAGGGCTGCGTCGTTTACCGAGGTACAGATCACTTTGCCGAATGGCGATGCGCCGAACGAGGGGTGGTAGTCGATGTAGCAACTTTCGGCGCCGCGCTTGCGGATCATGCTGTGCGCAAGCGCATCAATTTCGAGAAGGTTCATGCCAACCTTGGCTGCGGCTTGGGCGGCAGTGAGCACACTGGCAACAAACTCTCCCGCAGCTTTCATCTCGTTGATTTCGGCTGGCGTTCTCAACTCGATCATTCGGTGGTTGCCTCTTTCGTGTGCGGTGCCAAGAGTTGCGCAATTAACTCTCGAAGTTTGTTGATGAACGGCTCTTCACCGCGTGCGTCATACAAGAATGCACGCTCGAGCAGCGAATCGGCGACTTCGACGGTGACTTCGATGTCGAAAGCAAGCTGATCAGAAGCCGGAACCCCGTAGGTGGTGACAAGCAGTTCGGTTAAAATTTCTGCCAACGCCGTGTTGTTGCTTTTGCGATCCACGTTGAATCGGCGGTCGATGATGTTGCCAAAGGAGAGCACGCGAAAACCGGGTTCGGTGCGACTCAGCTCGACATAAATATCGATTGCAATGTTGAGGGCGTCGAGCGCGCTGGTTGCCCGTTTGCTCAGCGTCGCCGTGAGCCCCGCCTGGTATTTGTCGAAGTTGCGTGACGCTAGACCACGGAGAAGTGACTGGATGTTGGGGAAGTAGCGGTAGATGACCCCAACAGATGACTGGGCTCGCTTGGCAACATCGCTCGTAGTGATGGCATCGATGCCGACCTCATCGAGAAGGATCGCGGCAGAATCGAGGAGCACGTTGATGCGTTCAGCGCTTCGTTGCTGCACTGGCTCGCTGCGCACGCTTGCTGGGTTTGGCACGGGGGCACCATAGTCTTTCATCGTGAGATTTTCAGCATTCTTCTTCCCATCGAAGATACCCTGAGAAGCATGATGATCAGGCGTGCGTTTTACTACTGGCAATTCATCGCTGTGATTGTGCTGCCCCTGTGGGTACTAGTCGGGCGGGGAATTTTCGGCTCGAGCGTTGGCTGGGACTTTGTGCTGTTCTTGCTGCTGTGCCCCATATTGGCGCTGGCGCTGCTTGCGATCGCCGGGCTCACTACCGCGCGCAAGAGTGTGCGTTCGCAGCGAGCTGTCTCCTGGATTGATGCCGGCGTACTTACTGCGTGGCACGCAGCCATCATTGCCTATGGTTTTGTGGATGCCACGCTGCTGGCCGCGCTCGTCATTGTGGTTGCCGTTGGCGCATTCTGGATTGCACTCTGGCAACTCGTGACCGAGACGCGCAATCGCTTTACGTCTCTTGTCGAGGGCTTCGAACGCGACGCGCAACGCCCTACAAATCCGGGGGAGCGGCTCGACAATGGCAAGGTAATCATCCTCGAACCGGATGAGAATCGCCCTTCTGACTAAAACTGTGGCAGAATTGTTCACTGTGCTCGCGCTCGACTCTGCCATGAGGGCGTCGTAACCGCTTGAAGCACAATCATTCTTATCTAACTATGTGCGTTCGACTCATGGCGGCCGCAGAGAGCGATCAATCATGCATATCCTCGATGACGTCGACAAGGCGTCTCTCAAAGACAACATTCCTGACTTCCGTGCCGGCGATAACGTCAAGGTCCACGTAAACATCATCGAAGGTACGCGCTCGCGTATTCAGGTGTTCCAGGGCGTTGTAATCGGTCGTTCGGGCCACGGCGTTCGCGAGACCTTCACGGTTCGCAAGGTGAGCTTCCAGGTCGGCGTTGAGCGTACCTTCCCGGTTCACTCCCCAGTTATCGACCACATTGAGCTCGTCTCGCGTGGTCTTGTTCGCCGCGCCAAGCTGTACTACTTGCGCGAGCTTCGCGGCAAGAAGGCAAAGATCAAAGAGAAGCGCGACAAGTAAACACGTTCGCAGTTCACAAACCAACGGCTCCCAGCGGCTTATGCTTGCTGGGAGCTTTGGGGTTAAATGACAAACGAAACTGTTGAAGATGCGCTGCCGGCCAGCCGTGGCCATCGTCGCGATGCCGCCAAGAAGGGCGGCGGGTGGAAGCTATTTCTACGCGACCTACTAATCATTATTTTTGCAGCCATCCTGATCTCGTTTTTGATCAAGACATATTTGGTGCGCTCGTTCTACATTCCGTCGTCGTCGATGGAGAACACACTTCAGATTGAAGACCGCATTCTGGTCAATCAGCTTGAGCCGGCGCTCTACCCGATCTCCCACGGCGATGTTGTGGTGTTCACGGATCCCGGCGGATGGCTACCCTCCATCTCAAGCGAACCATCGAACTGGTTCGTCGGTGCAGTCGATGGCGTGCTCGCCTTTGTCGGACTCAGCGCACCAGACAGCAGCAACCACCTCATCAAGCGGGTCATTGGTTTACCAGGGGACACCGTCGAGTGCTGCAACGAATTCGGACAACTGGTTGTCAATGGCATCCCACTTGAAGAGCCATACACGGTGCTGCCCGACGCGGTAACGAAAGCAACCCCTGAGGACTTCTCCGTCACAATTCCTGACGACTCCATCTGGGTCATGGGTGACAACAGGTACAACTCGGCAGACTCCGCAGCCCACCGGAATGACCCCACGGGTGGCTTCGTGAAAATCGGCTCCGTCGTCGGCCGAGCATTCCTGATTAGCTGGCCCACCGATCGGTGGAGCGTCCTCGATAATTATCCAACTACCTTCCAACGGGTCACGCAGAACGCTGAATAGACAGTGGCTGTAGCTGACCCGAGCAACGATGTTGAGCTCGAACTTTTTCGAACAGGTGCGCGCACCGTAATCGGTTGCGATGAAGTTGGCAGAGGAGCGATCGCCGGGCCCGTCGGGGTGGGGATGACCGCACTGACTCTCGACCACGGCATCTGGCCGGTAGGCCTGCGCGACTCCAAAATGCTCAGTCAGAAACGCCGCGAACTTCTTGAACCCCTCACTCTCGAGTGGGCACCGCTCTCTGCCGTTGGCTACGCCGAGGCTACCGAGGTCGATGCGATCGGAATCACCGCAGCACTCGGCCTCGCTGGCAAACGCGCCCTCATTCAACTTCACGACGCTGGTGTTGATGTGATGGCAAGCGTTGTGCTGCTGGATGGCTCCACGGATTGGCTCAGCAGCGCGCTGAACGTTGCGCCGCGAGTGCACACCAGGGTGAAAGCCGACCGCGATTGTGTATCTGTCGCTGCGGCATCCGTGGTGGCTAAAGTGCAGCGCGACAAGCTGATGATCGAGGCGGACAGTGAATATCCCGGCTATCACTGGCCGAGCAATAAAGGGTATGGGTCTGCGGCCCATTTTGATGCGATTCGTCAGCTCGGTGCCACCGAGCTTCATCGGCACACATGGTTGCGGTAGTGCGGCCTACAATGAAGGCAGCATGGATGAAGACGAGTTTGAAGACTACGACCGCGAGGTCGAGCTTGCGCTGTACCGCGAGTACCGCGATGTAGTGAGCCAGTTCCGTTTTGTGATCGAAACGGAGCGACGGTTCTACCTCGCTAACGAAGTCGATTTGGTGCGCCGCGATACCGAGCACGACTTCTACTTCGAGCTCTCGATGACCGATGTGTGGGTGTGGGATGTCTATCGTTCCGACCGCTTCGTCAAGAGTGTGCGCGTGCTCACGTTCAAAGATGTGAACATCGAGGAGCTCAGCGCGAAGGATCTTGAGTTGCCCAAGGAACTCGCAATCGACGAATAGCGGGCTATCGCTCGGGAAGCGCCGCAGCAAGAACTTCTGCCAAGTGCATGCCGTTCACGTTCGCGAGCTGTTCCGCTTGTGTGCGGCACGAGAAGCCATCGGCAAGCAGCGTGCTGCCGGGCTCCGCGTTCCGCAGTGCAGGCAGTATGCCATTTTCTGCGACGGCGACTGACACGTCGTAGTGCCCTTTCTCCATGCCGAAGTTGCCGGCGAGCCCGCAGCATCCGCTGATTTCGGTGACGGTTGCCTCGGTGCGTTTCAGCAGCGCGCGGTCGGCGTCGAAGCCCATCACGGCGTGCTGGTGACAGTGCGGCTGCACGACAAAAGTTTCGCCGGTGAGTAGTGGCGGCTGCCAGCCAGCGGGGCCCATCGGCGCGGGTGCCGTCAGAAGCTCGGAGAGCGTAAACGTTAACCGTGCAACGGCGGCGGCATCCGCACTGTCTGGCAGGAGTTCGGTGAGATCGGAGCGCAGAACTGCCGTGCACGACGGTTCGATTCCGATGATCGGGATGCCAGCCTGCACATACGGCGCGAACTCATCCACCAACGCGGTCAGTCGCTTTCGCGCGCCCTCAAGCTGGCCGGTAGTGATCCAGGTTAGGCCGCAGCACACGGAGCGCTCGGGAAGCAGTACTTCATAACCGGCAGCGTCGAGCACCCGGATTGTGGCGCGGGCGATGTCTGGCGAGAAGTTGTCGGTGAAGGAGTCTGCCCAGAGGAGCACTTTCGGGCGAGTGCTGCCGGGGGCAGTGCGGCTGGAGGTGCGTCTGGCGCGAGCTTCGGGGCTCGACCGGAAGGCGCGGCGAGCAAATGCGGGAAGCGAGCGCCGAGCATCCATGCCACCGGCCCACAGTGCGAGTCTGGCAAACGCGGGCACTCTGAGCGTCGCGTTCACGAGGGGTGCAAGTGGTGATGCGAGGCGTGCCCACCGGGGGAGTTGCCCCAAGAGGTAATGGCTTCGGGGTCTGAGTTTGCCGGCATAACGGCGGTGCAAGACTTCGGCTTTGAGCGTTGCCATGTCGACGCCAGCGGGGCAATCGCTCGCGCACGCCTTACACGAGAGACAGAGGTCGAGGGCGTCGTGCACCTCGGGAGAGTTGACGCCTCCCGCGACGAGCGACCCGTTCGCCATCTCCTGCAGCACCCTGGCGCGACCCCGCGTGGAATCCTTCTCGTCACCCGTTGCCAAATAGGAAGGGCACATCACGCCACCCGCAGCCGAATTGTCGGCGCGACACTTACCAACGCCGACGCACCGGTGGGCGGCCATCGAGAGGTCGCCATCGTCGTGGCTGAACGCGAAACCGTTCACTTTAATGATGGGCAACGCTGCGGGCAGGCGAAGATCGGAATCTACCGGCGCTGGATCGACGACGATACCCGGATTCATCACATTGTTTGGATCAAAAAGTCGCTTGAACTGCCCAAACAGTTCGATCGCAGCTGGCGAATACATGTGCGGCAACAGTTCGCTGCGCGCCCGGCCGTCTCCGTGCTCGCCCGACAGCGAGCCGCCATGGGACGCGACAAGCTGGGCGGCGTCATCCACGAAGGCACGCAAAACAGCACCACTCGTCGCGAGCGGAATATCTAGCCGAACATGAACGCAACCGTCACCGAAATGGCCGTACGGCATCCCCTCAATCGCATAGTCGGCGAGGAGTGCGTCGAAGTCGCGCAGGTAAGCGCCGAGTCGCTCTGGCGGCACCGCCGCATCTTCAAAGCCCGGCCAGGCTTGCTTTCCGGATGGGGCGCGCCCCGAGAGCCCCGCACCGTCTTCTCTGATGCGCCACAGTTCTGTCGCTACGGCAGTATCGGTGATGACTCGAGCCTCGATGGCGGCGGAGTCTGCGGCCAACAGGCAAGCGCGCTGCAGGGTTTCTGCGGGGTCATTTCCCGTGACTTCGACGAGAAGCCACCCGGCGCCCTTCGGCAGGGCGGCAACGGCGCGGGCACCTCGTACGCGGCTCACGGCGTCCACTATTCGAGCGTCGAGGCCCTCGATCGCGCTGGGGTGATGTGCGAGCAGGCCGGGTACGGCATCCGCTGCGGTGGCCATGTCGGGGTAGCCAAGCGCCACGAGCAGTGGATGCTGCGGCACTGCGACCAGATCAACAGTTGCCTCAAGCACCGTCACGAGGCTGCCCTCGGTGCCGACCAGGCTGCGGGCAAGATGATTCCCGTGCTCGGGCAGAAGGTGTTCAAGGCTGTAGCCGGATATTTGGCGGCCGAAACGGCCAAGCTCGGTTCGCATGGTGGCGAGGTTGCCGCTCACAAGTGCATCGAGCCCATCGACGGCGTTGAGGTTGCTGGCGGCGGTGAAGCGTCGGCCGAGTCCGTCAACAACGTCGAGGCTCTGCACATTGTCTGCTGTGCGCCCGAACTGCAGCGAGTGGGCTCCGCACGCGTTATTGCCGATCATTCCGCCCATGGTGCAGCGGGAGGAGGTCGATGGGTCGGGGCCGAAGCGCAAACTGTAGGGGAGCGCGGCCGATTGGAGGGTCGCCAAGACAGTGCCGGGCTGCACCCGGGCGGTTCGAGCATCCGGGTTGATCTCGATCACTTGGTTGAGGTGCCGCGAGAATTCGAGAACAATGCCGGTGCCGATGGTATTGCCAGCGATGGAGGTGCCGCCGCCCCGAGCCGTGACGGGTGTGTTGGTCTCTCGGGAGACGGCGAGTGCGGCGAGCACGTCGTCGGTGTCGCGTGGGAACACAACAACCTGAGGCACAACCCGGTAGTTGGAGGCGTCGCTGGAATACTCGGCGCGGCGACGCGTGCTGTCATCGACTTCGCCACCGACGGCGGAACGCAAGGCGTGAACGACTTCGCTGCGGTCGTGCAGTGACGTGTCGGGCATGCTCCTATTGTGCCCCTAGAGTCAATCCATGCCCTTGATCGTCACCGTCGTACTTGCTGGCTTCGGCTTTGGGCTTTCCCTGATCATCGCGATTGGTGCGCAAAATGCGTTCGTGTTGCGTCAGGGCTTGCGCCGTGAGCACGTCACGGCGGTTGTGCTGCTGTGCACCGTCTCGGACATTGTGTTGATTCTGGCCGGAATTGCGGGCCTTGGGGCCCTCATCCAACAGGCTGGCTGGTTGCTTGTGGTGGCGCGCGTTGGTGGCGCACTCTTCTTGCTTGTGTACGCGTTTTTGTCGATTCGGCGCGCGTTTCACCCTCATGCGCTCACCGCAAATGCGGGTGGCACTGGGATGACGCTCGCCGCAGCCCTCTCGACGGCGTTCGCGCTCACCTGGCTCAACCCGCACGTCTACATCGACACCGTTCTGCTGTTGGGTTCCATCGGTGGAACGTACGGTGACGACCGCTGGTGGTTCGCGCTCGGTGCCTGCCTGGGCAGTGTCGTCTGGTTTGCGGCGATCGGCTATGGAAGCAGATACTTGCGCCCGTTGTTCGCCAAGCCGATGGCCTGGCGGGTACTCGACATCGTGATCGCTGTAATCATGGTGGTGCTTGCAGCGAGTCTCGTGGCTGGGTTGTTCGAATAGCGGGTTGCGCGTCGTTGGCTTGGCGCAGCGTGGGGTGGCTCAGCGCAGGGTGGAGAGCTCGAACATCCACTCATTAACGCGGATGGGATGCCCTTTCGGGTATTCGAAGTCGGCTTCGCCCGCGAGTGTAAATCCGGCGCGGCGGCAGAGTGAGTTGGATGCCGCGTTCTCGGGGCGAGGGAACGCGAACACCTGCTGCCGGTCGCCATTGTCTGCCGCGAATTGTAGGCAGTCGGATAGAGCGCGAGCGGCAATCCCGTGCCCCTGATGCGCGGTGTGAACACTCCACCCGGTTTCATAGACGTCATGGTCGCGCCAGCGCTTCTTCCAGTAGCCAACTGACCCCACAGGCTCAGCTGCAGCCGAGGAGCGGATGCGGAACATGCGGGCTTCGCCCGTCTCCCACAGGCGCAGAAATTTCGCGTGTCGGGTGACGATCTGATTCGCGCTTTCGGGCCCGCCAAGGAACACCGTCATCTCGGGGGTATTGCTCCGCTCGAGCACTGGGAGGTCTTCAACCTGCCAACGCTCAAGCCACACTCGTTGGTCGGCACCGCGCGTCATACGGGCACGATACCGCGTGCGTTCACGGCGCGCACCCAAGACCATTTTCTGAATTTTTCTTATATTTACTAGGTGGAGATGCGGGCAAGTGCTAAAAATCAGCCATGCGAACTTTCACCGTCACGGTTCTGGTTTCTCTCCTGACATTGGCACTGACTTCATGCATGACCGCGCAGCGGGTAGAACCTCTCCCTTCGGCAACTCCGACGGCATTGAATGATCCCGCGGTCGTTCAGGATCTTTATGGAGATAACGCGCTTTTTCTTAGCGAATTTCTTGCGCAGGATCGTTACTTTATGGGTGCGGAACTGCAGATCTCGAATGTGCTCTTCGAGAAAGCAGGCATTGGCCCGAATGAGTACGCACTGCCGGCGCTTGCCACCGGCTCCGACCAGCTGCTTCTTGCCATTTTTTGCGACGAAGAATCTGCGTACGAAGTCGCCGTTGTTTCGGATGGCGAAACGATTGATCGAACATGGGCTGAAATATGCGGTAATCCAAGTGCACCGGGGCTGGCGACGTACATTACAGCGCCCATCACTGCGGATTCTTCGTCATTATCGGTAAAAGTCACAGTCGACCGGGGCGTGTCTTTTCGGGTTTCAGTCTTTGAGGCCAACGTAGACGAGGAATAGCTGTCCTCTCCCCACCACGCGAGCATTGTTCTCGACACCACGCTGATCGGGCGTGAAGCAGCTCGCCAGTGAAGCGCTCGTCGCAGTCTTGAGTCATGGCAGCAAAAGACGTACTGGGTGCACAAGGCGAAGGCCTCGCGGCAGACCATCTCATCAGCGCAGGGCTCGAGATTCTCGACCGCAATTGGCGGTGTTCACAGGGCGAGCTCGACATCGTGGCGAGAGACCGCGATGAGGTCGTCTTTGTCGAGGTGAAGACTAGGTCGAGTGTGCTGTTTGGTCATCCTTTCGAATCCATCACGGCAACGAAGGTTGCCCGATTGCGCCGTCTGGCGTCCGCATGGTGCGAAGCGCATGCCGGCTCGGCGGCGGCAATCCGCATCGACGCGATTGCAGTGATTGTGCCCGCTCGCGGCGTGGTCGAGATCGAACATCTGAAGCGCATCTCGTGAAAGCACGTTGATGGCGATCGGCAGAACCTACGCTGTCTCCCTACTCGGGCTCGAAGGAGCGATTGTTGAGATCGAGGCAGACCTCTCAAACAACCTTCCCGGGTTCGTGCTCATTGGCCTACCGGATACCGCCCTTGGCGAAGCGAAGGATCGGGTACGGGCAGCGGCCACTAACTCCGGATGCGGTTTACCGAACCGCAAAATCACCGTCAACCTATCGCCGGCCGCACTTCCCAAACACGGCTCCGGCTTCGACCTCGGGATCGCGCTCGCGGCGCTCGCCGCCTCCGGAACGATCTCCGCTGAGTCAATCGATCGCGTGCTCCACATTGGAGAGCTCGGACTTGACGGCCGCCTGCGCCCCGTAAACGGAGTACTGCCTGCCGTGCTCGCGGCATCACGCGCAGGATTCACGACCGTGATGGTGCCCAGCGGCAATGCCGATGAAGCGTCGCTCGTTCCCGACATGCAGGTAATCGCGGTTCCCTCATTGCGGGATGCTGCCATCTGGCATGGGGGAGAGTTCGAACCAGAGCCAGTCGAGATCATCACCCGGCCGGTTGCCGCGACGGCGCCGACAGCCGGTGGCGATCTCAGCGACATGATTGGCGGCAGCGACGCCATCGACGCCATGCTCGTCGCCGCAGCCGGTGGCCACCACGTGTTCTTGCTCGGGCCGCCCGGCGCAGGCAAAACCATGCTCGCCGCTCGGCTGCCCGGCCTCCTGCCCGATCTCGACCCCCAGGCAGCCCTCGAAGTCTCGTCGATTCGCTCGCTCGCTGGACTCCCCGTTGGCAGCAGTCTCACCACCCGACCACCGCTCGAAGCGCCACACCACACGGCGACGGCCGCGGCGCTCGTGGGAGGCGGCAGCTCGCAGATTCGTCCGGGTGCTGCCGCCCGTGCCTCAGACGGAGTGCTCTTTCTCGACGAAGCGCCCGAGTTCGCGCCGGCAGCCCTCGATGCACTTCGGCAACCGCTCGAATCAGGGATCATCAGCATCCATCGTGCCAACGCTGTCGCCCACTTTCCTGGCCGCTTCCAGCTCGTAATGGCCGCCAATCCGTGCCCCTGCGGCCAATGGGGTGCGCGAGACAGCGAATGCAGTTGCCCACCCAACAGTCGGCGTCGCTACTTGGCGCGACTCTCGGGGCCACTTCTCGATCGCATCGACATCCAATTCCGAGTCGAACGCATCACGAGTGCCCAACTGCGTCTTGCTGGCGAAGGGTCATCCCTCTCGACGGCGGATGCTCGTGCCACAGTCACCGCGGCCCGAGAGCGTGCCCGCGCCAGACTCGCGGCAACGCCATGGCGGCTCAACTCCCACGTACCGGGGTCGTTCCTCCGCGGCCGCGAACTGCGGCTCGCACCCAAGGTCACGGCCGGTCTCGATCGCGCCCTCGAACGCGGCGGAATCACCATGCGTGGCTACGACCGCGTATTGCGCGTCGCCTGGTCACTCGCTGACCTCGCCGACGACACCCGACCCGACGACACCCACGTCGGTCAAGCACTGTATCTACGAAAGGCAATGTCACAGTGAGCATGTTTGGACTCAAAGAATCAGAAATCGCCACCCTCGTCAGAGCGGTCAGCGTCGATGGCGGGGGCGACCTCGATCGTGCCTCTATCGAAGAACGGTTTGCACGAGCAACCTGGAGCGGTCTCGCTGAACCCGGAGATCGACTCGCGGGCCGCGCCATCCAGCAACTCGGCCCCGCGCAGTCGCTCACCGCAGTCGTTGACCACTGGGATGCAGAACGCTTCGCCACCGAACTCTCCACGGACGGCGATCCAGTCCCCGGCGAAGACATGCGTCAAGCGATCGACCGCTGGGCGCCGCGGCTCAAGTCAGACATCGCACTGATCGCACTGCGACAGGCCGCCCGTTTCGGCGCACGGTTATTGGTTCCGGCAGACACTCTGTGGCCCGATCGCCTCAACGACCTCGACTGGCACGCACCTTCCGCGCTGTGGGTGCGCGGCACCGATGCAGCACTCGCCGGAATCGTCGACGGCATCGCCCTCGTCGGAGCGCGCGCCGCGACAGGCTATGGCGAACACATCACTATGGAAGCCTCCGCCGGTCTCGTTGATCGTGGCTACACCATCGTCTCCGGCGCCGCCTACGGAATCGATGGGATGGCCCACCGGGCCGCCCTAGCCAGCCACGGCCTTACTGTCGCGTTCCTCGCCGGGGGAGTAGACCGCTTCTACCCGAGCGGCCACGACAGCCTCCTCACCCGTATCGTCGAAAACGGTGCCGTGATCTCAGAACTCCCATGCGGCTCACCACCAACCAAGTGGAGATTCCTCAAACGAAACAGGCTCATCGCCGCCGCGAGCATGGCCACGATCGTGCTCGAAGCGGGCTGGCGTTCCGGCTCACTCAACACCGCCGGGCATGCTGCCAGCCTCGGGCGGCCGCTCGGTGCGGTGCCAGGCCCCGTCACGAGCGCAGCGTCCGCTGGTTGCCACCGCCTCATCCGTGACTACGACGCCGTGTGCGTCACCAACCCCGACCAAATGGCCGAGCTCGCCCCGCTCGAACCCGCTGTCCAGGCCGGCACCGATACCGACCGTATGGAGTCGAACACACCCGCAACTCGAGGTTCTGACCTAGAGGCCACCACTGTGGAAGTTGAGGCCCCAGCCAACACCGAAACGACCCGACTCCTCGACGCACTCAGTGCCCGCAGCGCTCGCACAACAGACGATATTGCGGCCCGCAGCGGACTCGCGCTCGCGACAGTGCGTGCTCGCCTCGGCCTATTAGAACTCGACGGCAGCGTCCGCGAAACCGAACGCGGTTGGAAGCGCGCGCCAAAATCTAGTTAGACCAAAGCCGTGTCGCGAAAGAAAAAACGACGCAAATCTCCTGTGCGCACCATCCCCCAAAGCTGGCAATTCGCTGCAAAGACCGCAAAAAATGTGCAAGAACGCAGGATAATTGCGGTAAAGCTGCGATCAGATTCGAATAGTTAAGTAGAACTGATGTTTCAGCGGTGGGCACTCAAATTGTTCCTAACCCTTTTGTCTGGCAAGGTGGACAGGCTTAGCCCACGGACGTGCAGAAGAAAGGCGACAACGTGAACGATCAGTTCTTCCAAATTATCGCAATGGTCATTTATCTGGCCGCAATGCTTGGTATCGGATGGTGGGCGTACAAGCGAACAACGAACCTTGACGACTACATGCTCGCCGGCCGCAAGCTCAGCCCAGGAGTTGCAGCGCTCAGCGCTGGAGCATCCGACATGTCGGGTTGGCTCCTTCTCGGACTCCCCGGCGCCTTCTACATTGGTGGCCTCTTCCAAGGTTGGATCGCCATCGGCCTCACCATCGGTGCTTGGCTCAACTGGAAGTTTGTAGCACCGCGACTGCGTGCCTACACCGAGGTCTCCAGAAACTCGATCACGCTGCCCAGCTTCTTCGAGAACCGCCTCCGCGACAAGTCACGCGTTCTGCGCGTCACCGCCGGCGTCATCATCCTCGTCTTCTTCACCTTCTACGTCTCCTCCGGAATGGTCGCCGGTGGCGTCTTCTTCCAGAGTGCATTCGGTTCCGAATACTGGATCGGAATGCTCGTTGTAGGTGGAGTAACCGTTCTCTACACCCTCTTCGGTGGATTCATCGGCGCAACCTACACCGACGTAGTGCAGGGCATCATGATCTTCCTCGCACTCATCGCAGTGCCGATCGTCGGAATCTCGCAAACCGGTGGAGTAGCCAACACCATCGAATCGATTCGTGCAGCGAACACCGAGATCGACATGTTCAGCCTCTTCACCGGTGGAACAGTTCTCGCCGCAATCTCGGCAGCAGCATGGGGCCTCGGCTACTTCGGTCAGCCACACATCCTCGTGCGCTTCATGGCACTCCGCTCACCAGGAGATGCCGTAGCCGGACGCCGCATCGGTATTACATGGATGCTCGTTTCCGTAGTCGGTGCCATGGCATCCGCGCTCATCGGTGTTGCGTACTTCCAGCAGCACCCCAATCTGTCGCTTGAGAACCCAGAGCGCGTGTTCCTCGAACTTGCGCAGATCTTCTTCCACCCGCTCATCGCCGGCCTCGTACTCGCAGCAGTACTCGCAGCCGTCATGAGCACGATCTCGTCGCAGCTCATCGTGTCGTCATCGGCACTGGTTGAGGACCTCTTCAAGATCGTCGCCAAGAAGGAAGCAACACCCAAGGCTCAGGTCATCCTGGGTCGCCTGGGCGTACTGATCGTCTCGGTCGTCGCAATCATCCTCGCGTGGAACCCTGACTCGTCGATCCTGAGCCTCGTCGCTTACGCGTGGGCCGGCTTCGGTGCCGCCTTCGGACCGATCGTGATCCTCTCGCTCTTCTGGCGCAAGCTGACCAGCATGGGTGCGATCGCCGGAATGATCGCCGGCGCAGTCGTCGTCGTCGTCTGGGGCAACATCCCAGCGCTCTCCGGCGTGATGTACGAAATCGTTCCCGGATTCGCGCTCAACGTTGTTGTCGCCATTGTTGTGAGCCTGCTCACCTTCAAAAACAGCGACGGAATCAATGAAGAATTCGATACCGCCGTCGAAAGCGTGCGCACCGGAACTGTTGAGCTTCCCGACATGACCAAGCAGCGCTAAGTACCGCATAGCCGCTAGCGTCGCACTAGACGCAAGCACCAAAGATGCCCTCTTCGCCACAATCGTGGCGAAGAGGGCATCTTGCATTAACCCCACAACGTCGCCGCCGTGCACTGACCGTCGCCGTGCGCAAACCTCCGCGGAGCGCAAACCCCCGAGATGCACAGACCCGAGCGATGACACAGCCCTGTCGGATGACACACGAGGCACCTAGGCTGATCGTGTGATTCAACTCGGCCAGTACCCAGCACCCAGCCACGTCATTGCCCACGTCAGCGACACTCATTTTCTCGCTGGAGGGAAACCGCTTTACGGTGCAGTCAACACCATTAACCACCTCGAGCAGGCCCTCGCGCAGCTCGAACGCTCCACCGCCAACCCCCAAGCCATAGTGTTCACCGGCGATCTTGCCGACCTTGGTGAGCCAGACGCCTACCTGCGTCTGCGCGAGATCGTCGAACCCGCAGCCGCTCGTATGAACGCACAAATCATCTGGGTGATGGGCAATCACGACGAACGTGCACAATACTCCTCGCTTCTCTTCAACGAAGAGTCAGATGCCCCACAAGACCGCGTCTACATGATCGACGGATTACGCATCATTTCGTTCGACACCACCGTGCCCGGATACCACCACGGAGACATCACCGACGAACAATTGGACTGGCTGCGCAACGAACTTGCCACTCCGGCACCCCACGGAACTCTGCTGGCGGTGCACCATCCACCAATCCCCACCCCAATGCTTGAAGCAATGGGGATGCTTGAGCTGCACCGCCAAGAGCGCTTGGCCGAAGTTGTGCGGGGCACCGACGTTCGAGCGATCCTGGCCGGCCATTTGCACTACTCGACCCACTCAACATTCGCCGGCATCCCAGTGTCCGTTGCTTCCGCGACGTGCTACACGCTCGACCTCAGCGCCGAAGATCGTCTGCTCTCGGGCGTCGACTACGGCCAAGCGGTCAACGTTGTCCACGTCTACGACGAGCAAACAGTGCACTCGATCATCCCCGTTGGCGACACGGCCGAAATAACGGGGCACTCCGCCGAGGCGTGGACGCAGATCGAAGCGATGACCCCCGAGCAGCGACTCGAAACTTTTTCGGCGAAGAACTCCACGTTCAACTCTGCTGGTAGCGCGCCCTCGGAGTAGTCGACGTGCATCGAGCATCCGGTTAGGCGTGAAAGCATTGAGGAATGACTTCGGGCTCTGACACCACATTTCCACACACGCGATTCGAGATGGAAGAGCGATCCATCTCACCGGAGTTTGCCACCAGCACCATCCGGGTGCTCACCAGCCACGAATCAATTCGCAGCTTCGAAGGAACACCGATCGCCGAGGAAGCGCTCGAAGCGATCCTGGTGTCTGCTCGCAGCGCCCCCACCTCGTCGAACCTTCAGGCATACAGCATCGTGGTTGTGGAGGATGCCGAGCGTCGCGCTCGCCTCGCGCATCTGGTCGGAGACCAGCGATACGTCGCCGAAGCCCCCATCATGCTGATCTTCTGTGCTGACGTATCTCGCCTGCACTACCTTGCCGAACGACAGGGGCATGCCTATGCCGCTAACAATCTCGAAATGTTCCTCACGGCATCCATTGATGCAAGCCTTGCACTGCAAAATGCGCTGGTTGCCGCCGAATCATTGGGATTGGGTGCAGTGCCGATCGGGTCCGTGCGCAATGAACCCATCCTCATCGCCGAAGAGCTTAACCTTCCGGCGGGCGTCGTTGCCATTGCCGGCCTCACGATCGGCTACCCGCGCGATGGTGCGCGTCGCGGCAGCAAGCCGCGCCTTCCCAGTGAATCTGTGGTTCACCGCGAGCAGTACTCGACGGACGACATTGAAAAACATGTGCGTGACTACGACGCTGTCATGATCGCGAACGGGCTCTACGCCGGTCGCCAGGTCGCCACCGGCGCCGCTCAGATTCCGGATGCCGAATACGGCTGGGCAGAGCACACTGCGCGGCGAACCAGCAAGCCTGAAACACTCGCTGGCCCCTCAGCTGCGTTGCGCGATCATCTCAAGGACGACGTGGAGTCGCGCGGGTTTACGATTCGCTAGCGTGGCGAGCCACCCGATGTGCGACTTGCGCGCGCAACGAACATCAAGATCACGGGTTGTGCGACTTTCATGAGTGCCCACAGCAGTTTGTAACGCACGCTCGGAATCGATACGGCGCGACCACGAGCGGCACTGCGCAGGGCTGAGCGCACGACGAACTCAGCATCGAGCCACATCCATTTCGGAGCCATCGACTCGCGTTCGATGCCGAGCCGCGCGTGAAACTCGGTGCGAACGAATCCGGGCGCGAGAGCGGTGAACGTCACGCCACGACTGCGGTAGTGCGCATTGGCCCAACGGCTAAAGCTTAGAGGCCACGCTTTTGCCGCAGCATAGAGTCCAAGCGGTGCTTCGCCGGCGATACTGGCAACCGTCAGTACGGTACCCGAGCCCCGTTGCAACATCCCGGCAAGCGCTGCGTGGCTGAGACGCATCGGTACGGTGGCGAGCAGTTCGAGCATCCGCTCCTCATCGTCAACATCGTTCTGATCGAACTCTTGGGGGAGCCCATAACCAGCGTTGTTCACCAGCATCGTCACGGGAGCGTCCTCAGATTGCAGCCGCCGTTCGACGTGCGTGCGTTGCGCGGCATCCGTGAGATCCGCAGCGAGCACCTCGACACCGACGCCGAATCGTTCGCGCAAATCGGCGGCGGTCGCTTCCAATCGCGACTGGTCGCGGGCAACAAGTACGAGGTCATAGCCGAATTCTGCAAGTTGCCGAGCGAACTCTGCGCCGAGTCCGGCAGTTGCGCCGGTGACAAGGGCAATGCCCGCGTTCGAACGGGAAGTGTGGGGAGCCATTCCGAAACGCTATCGCGGTGAGCCCCATTGTCGTGTGCATGCCGCACGATAGAGGCGTGAGCCTTCACCGCCTTGTGGATACGTTTGCCGCCTTTCTCGCGGCCGATCGCGGATTTAGCGTGCACACGGTGCGTTCGTATCGTACCGACCTCACCAATCTGGTCGATTTTGCTGGTGACCGCGGGGCGAGCGAACCCGACGATCTCGATCTTGAGTTGCTTCGGGACTGGTTGTGGCACGCCTCCCAGGCGGGGTTAGCGAAGTCGACACTTGCGCGCCGAGCGGCCGCCTCTCGCGCCTTTAGCGCGTGGCTGGAGCAGACACATCAGGCATCGACAGATGCCGCGGTACGGCTCAAAGCGCCGAAAGCTGAGGGGCACCTTCCCCGGGTTCTCAATCGCGACCAAATGTCCGAGATGCTGAACAGTGTCGCGGCGCGTGCCGCGACTTCGGATCCGGTGGCGTTGCGCGATCAGGCGATGGTTGAACTTCTTTATGCGTCAGCTCTTCGCGTCAGCGAGTTGACTGGGTTGAGCTTGAGCGACATCGATGATTCGCGACTGACGGTACGAGTGTTGGGTAAGGGAGCGAAGGAGCGGGTTGTTCCCTTTGGTATCCCCGCACAACGCGCAATCTCTGAGTATCTGAAGCGAGGACGGTCGCAACTCATCGAGGAGGGTGATCGTTCAGCACCTCTCTTTGTTGGGGCGCGCGGCAAACGCGTGAGCACTCGCACTGTGTATGAAGTCATCGCGCATTTGCTCGCCGATGTTCCCGGTTCCGGTGGGTCAGGTCCGCACACGCTTCGCCATACTGCAGCAACACACCTACTCGATGGCGGCGCGGATTTGCGGGCCGTGCAGGAGATGCTCGGCCACGCCAGCCTCGGGACCACGCAGCTGTACACGCATGTCTCGACAGAGCGACTGCGCGAGAGCTATCGAACAGCTCATCCTCGAGCGTGACACCGACGTCGCTCAATTATTGAATGTGGGCCCGTCGAGGTGAGTTTCGGTCTTCCACGACGACCGGCGCGGACCAGGCGTGTCTACCCGGCGTGGGGCAATGGCTGGCTTGGGTGGAGGCACATCACCGGGCTCGGGCAGTTGCGCCCGATAGACGGTGACCACGCGGTCTAGATAGCGCTCGATGACAATTTTCTCGGCATCATCGAATTCATCGAGTACTCGATCGATGCCCATGATCATCGGCATAAGCGTTGCCATCGCGGTCTCTACTGACCGCGGATTCGGCACGACAACCACACTGCGACGATCGGTGGGGTGTTGAACCCGTGTGACGTGGCCAACACCGATGAGTCGGTCGATCACGGCGGTCACTGCCGCGGTAGAAATACTCAGTCGGTGCGAAAGTTCGGTTGGGGCAAGCGGCCCGTGCATGATGAGGTGCTCCATGGCTTCGAGGTCTGTTGAGTTCACCGAAAGGGTGCGTCCTACGTGCTGTTCGAACTCGTCGCTTGTGTCGAGGATGTCACGTAATAGTTGGGTGGGACGCCGCGCTTCTGGTCGAGCCGATGAATCATCGCTGGGTTGCATGTTGATCACTTTAGGGCTACATTCCTAACTTGTCTAATATCTAACTAATAGAGATACTTTTAATTCAGAAGGAGCGCGATGTCTCGCCTCAGGTCGTTCATCACCTCCCGTCGCACGTCGTGGATCGTTTTGCTTGGCGCGCTCCTCGCCTCCGGTGCAATTTTTGCGGCTGGCACCGGCAACGCAGAGGGGACCTTGCCGGGCATTGGCTTGCCTGACTCGGCCGAATCCGCTCAAGCGGCTGCCGCAGCAGAAGAGCTTCCTGGCGCAGACTCCACGGTCGCGCTGCTGGTGTTTAGTCGTGGCACAGACACCCTCACAGACGAGGACATTGCTGCGGTGACGGCTGCTGCGGGAACACTGAGTGACATTTCTGCTGAGGGCTTTGTTCCGCCGCCAGCTTTTTCTGACGACGGAACCACGGCGCTCGTCACGGTTCCGCTCGACAAGCTCTCCGAGGCCGAGGAGCAGGCCCAGCGCGCCGATGAGATCCGCACCGAAGCCAACGCCGACCTCCCCGGCGGACTAACCGCGCTCCTGAGCGGACCGGAAGGCTTCGCGGTCGATATCGCGGCGGTCTTTGAGGGCGCCGACTTCACACTCCTGCTTACTACCGTGATCGTCGTCGCGGTTCTGCTTCTCGTCACCTACCGCAGTCCGTGGTTGTGGCTTGTTCCGCTGGTGGTCGTCGGTATTGCGGACGGGCTCGCGGGAATCGTCGCAGCCCGCGTTGCCGCGCTCGCCGGAATCCAGTTGGATGCTTCGGTCACAGGCATCCTCTCGGTGCTGGTCTTTGGTGCCGGTACGAACTATGCGCTGCTCCTGATCGCTCGCTATCGTGACGAATTGCGCTTAGTCGAGGACCGTCGTGAAGCGATGTCGCGCGCTCTCCGCGGTGCCGGGCCGGCCATCATCGCCAGCGGGAGCACGGTCGTGCTCGCCCTCCTTACCCTCGTATTTGCGGAGTTGCAGGGAAACCGTGCACTCGGCATCGCCTGCGCAACCGGTGTAGTGATCGCCATGATCTTCGCCCTCGTTGTGCTGCCTGCCGCTCTTGTGCTGTTTGGTCGCGGATTGTTTTGGCCATACATTCCCAAGTTCGGATCCGAGGGCTCGGCTGAGCGTGGCGTCTGGCACAAGCTCGGCGTGCTCGTCTCCACGAAGCCCATCGCTGTTGCGATCCTCGGTGCAGTTGTGCTCGGCGCGTTCTCGTTGGGCGTTCCACAAATCAAGATCGGTCTTTCGCAGACGGAAAGCTTCACGCAGGTTCCCGAAGCCGTTCAGGGTCAACAGGTCATCGCGGATGCGTTCCCTGCTGGTAGCGGCTCGCCGGCATCCGTCATCGTGAACTCCGACTATGCCGACGAGGCCGCACGGGCTGCCGAACAGGTCAACGGTGTTGACGCGGTGCGCATCGGTGAGAGCACCGTTGGGTCCGATGGCATCACCCAAGTGACAGTGGTGTTGGATGACGCGGCAGAGACCGAGGCGTCGTTCGCAACAATTGAGGCTCTGCGCGCGGAACTCTCGACAATCGACGGCGCGGACGCGCTCGTTGGTGGGCTGGATGCTCAAGCCCTCGATGTGCAGCGCGCCCAGCAGTCTGATCAGGATCTCGTGATCCCGCTCATCCTGGGGCTCGTGTTCATTGTGCTCGTGATCTTGTTGCGGTCGCTGGTTGCTCCCGTTCTATTGCTGCTTACGGTTGTCGCGTCATTCTTCGCGAGCCTCGGAGCCAGCTGGTTACTCTTCGAATCGGTGTTCGGATTCCCGGCAATAGATACGAACGTCGTGTTGTTTAGCTTCCTGTTCTTGGTGGCGCTCGGTGTGGATTACAACATCTTCTTGGTCACGAGGGCGCGAGAAGAGGCACTCCAACATGGAACCCGCGTGGGTATGATTCGGGCGCTGTCTTCGACCGGTGGAGTGATCACGAGCGCCGGAATTTTGCTTGCGGCAGTGTTCGCCGTGTTGGGCGTGCTGCCGCTCATCACCTTGACGCAGATCGGAATCATCGTCTGCATTGGAGTGCTGCTCGATACCCTTCTGGTCCGTACGGTTATCGTGCCGTCGCTCGCATTCATCGCTGGCGAAAAGTTCTGGTGGCCAGGCCGTGCAATCTCCGTTGGTGCAGAAGTACGCACGCCCAAACATGCTCCTCGGCACGAGTCCAAGCATTCTGAACAAACACCAGCGAAGAACACAGCCGAGCACACCGCGAAGCACAGCGTCGACCACTAAACGCGCTATAAAAAGCCGGATGTTCGCGCTTGTGTCGAGCCGACGCCAGCGCCGAGCCGATACCCGAACCGCGTCAATATCGCTTTGGCGTGCGGCCACGACTAGCGCGATCGCGTAGGAAGCAGAATCGCCCTCGGAATCACCCCCAAATAATTGAGCGGAGACACATACTCTCCGTGGAGGCGAACTCCAAAATGTAGACAACGCTCCGAACAGTGCCCCGCCTGCACCTCACCGACCACTTGACCGCGAACCACAGCATCTCCTCGCGACAGCGAGCTCGATACTGGCTCGTAGCTTGAGATGAGCCCGCCATCATGCAGAATCGAGAGCACAGGTCGGTCGACAACGACTCCTGAGAAGTGCACCACTCCGTCGACAGGCGCTAGAACATCAGCCAACGAGCCCGCATCGATGTCGATACCTCGATGGCCGGAAGAGTACGGAGTTTCGGGAGCAAGATATGGCCGCACGATCGGATGCGGTGCCTCGACTGGCCACTCCCACAATTCGGTCGAGGATTCGGTGGCG
>Ga0307486_1001048_pt1 | contig 22534 bp, 23 predicted proteins | sample CBIW02metaG_FD_203663 | JGI IMG/M metagenome (GOLD analysis project Ga0307486, IMG submission 203663) | Sea-ice brine microbial communities from Beaufort Sea near Barrow, Alaska, United States - CBIW 0.2 | ecosystem: Environmental > Aquatic > Marine > Coastal | place: USA: Alaska | collected...
CAACCCCGACCGCGACTACCAACCCAAGAAACCACAAAAGCCCCTCCCGAAGGAGGAGCCAATGTGAACGATGTCCCGAGACACCTGTGAACGATGTCTTGACACATCACACTAGTCGGGGTGACAGGATTTGAACCTGCGACCTCGTCGTCCCGAACGACGCGCGCTACCAAGCTGCGCCACACCCCGATTGAAGCCTGCTCAGAATATCCGACCGGGCGACGGAAAGCGAACTGCGTCCTATTGAGACGCCACCAGAGTCAACACGGTGGCCTCGGGCCGGCACGCGAATCGCACCGGGGCGTAGGGCGATGTGCCTACCCCCGCCGACACGTGCAGCCACATGGACTCGTCGTCCCCGGTATCTGGCCGTGCTCCCGGGTAGCCGTGCAGACCCTTGACACGCCTGCGATCGATGTCGCAATTGGTGACCAACGCGCCGAATCCCGGGACACAAACCTGCCCGCCATGCGTGTGACCCGCGAGCGTCAAGCCCGCGCCATCGGCTAGCAGCGCGTTGAGTGCGCGGCGGTAGGGAGCGTGTACTACGCCGATGTGCGGGTCACCCCGGGTGCCATCGTCGCCTGGCAGCGCGTCACGGTGGATGTGCGGATCGTCAAGACCGACAAAGGACAGGTCGTGGCCGGCGACGGTGAGCTGGCCGCGGGCGTTGTTGAGGTTGGTCCAGCCCACGCCCTCCAGCACTGCCGTGAGCGAGGCGGTGGGCAGCAGTGGGCGCTCGGGCTCCAGCGAAGAGGGGCCAGCGAAGTACTTAAACGGATTGAGGGGCGTGGGGCCGTAGTAATCGTTAGACCCGTACACGAACACCCCGGGAAGCTCCAGCAGCGGCGTGAGGGCGCGCGTGAGGGCCGGGACGGCATCGGCGTGGGCGAGGTTGTCACCCGTGTTCACCACGAAGTCCACGTCTTCGCGCGCGAGCGACCTCACCCAGTCGATGCGCCGCTCCTGATGGGGTGTCAGGTGTAGGTCGGAAAGGTGCAGCACCTTGATGGGCCGCGACCCCGCCGGCAGCACCGGCACGGTGACGCGACGGGTGGTGTAGGCCTGCGCCTCGGCTGCGCCCCACGCTAGGCCCGCGGCCGCAGTAATCGCTGCGGCCGCGAGCACGGCGCGTGCACGTGTCACTAGCTAGTTGTTCTTGTTCTTGTTCTTGCCGTCGCCGCCGTCGCCCGGGACGGGGAAGTCGGGCTCGGGCGTCGCAGAGACGACGGGATCTGGCTCGGGTAGCTTCCAGCCCTTAGGTGGGTTGGACGAGAACTCGGCCGGAGGCCAAGCCGAACCCCAGTAGTCGTCAGGCGCAACCAGTGGGTCCCAGCCACTAGGCCAGTTGGTCCACCAGTCGGGGTACGAGTCCGTGGCCACCGTGAGCCAGATCTTTGTGCCGGGTAGAGCCTTGCTCCCAGCCGAGGGGCTCTGACCAACGATGGTTCCGGCGGTCACTGAGGGGTCAAAACGGACAGAGGCATCACCGGTGTACTGGAAGCCCGCATCGTTGATGATGAAGTGCGAGTTCCTCTCGGTTTTGCCGATCAGGGACGGCACTGAACGCGGGACACCGTTCAAGATGGCCTCAGTGGGCGTCGCCAGCGCGACGTTTGGCTCGCCCTCGAGCGCCTGATCCATGAACGCCTTCCAGGTGGGCCCGGCAAGCGTGGCGCCGTACCAATACCTGTTGTACTTGCCGTTGATGCTCATAAACTGCGCGGGCACGTCGTGGTCAGGGTTTCCCATCCACACCGTTGCCACCAGCTGGTCCGCGAACCCCATGAACCACAGGTGCGTGTTCTCTTGCGAGGTTCCAGTCTTTCCGGCAGCCGGGCGGCCGTCGGCAAGTTGAACGTAGCGCCCAGTACCCGCGTCAATGACCTGCTGCATGCCGTAGGAGACGCCATCGGCGATGTCGCTCGAGATTGTCTCTACGCAATTCTTGGGCGGGACGGCAATGTCATTGCCGTCCGCGTCCGTGATGCTGAGGATGGCAATCGGGTCACAGCTGACGCCGTGGTTGGCGAACGTCTGAGCCACCGAGGCCATCGTCAGCGGGGACGCATTCTGGGTGCCTAGAGCGATCGACGGAACGATCTCAAACTCGGCGCCATCCGCGCGGTGGAATCCGACCGTCTCGGCCATGTCGCGAACGCCACACAGGTCCAACTGATTGGCCATTGCCACGTAGGCCGTGTTCACGGAGTTCTGAGTGGCCCGCAGAACGCTCTGCTGGGTGGCACTCTCGCCGCCGCTGTTGGCGGGCTTCCATTCCTTTTGGCCGGCAAACGGGGCATCACTGCCTAGGCAACTCGCGCGCCAACTTTCCGAGGGCCATGACCGGATGGCACCACTGACTACTTGGTTCAGTGAGTGCCCAGTGGACAACCATTCAGCCAGAATGATCGGCTTAAACGTCGAGCCCGGCGAGAACCCTCGCGAACCGCCGTACTGACGGTCCACCGAGTAGTTGATTGCAGTCGAGTCCTCGGCCTCCGCTGAGGGGTCAAAGTCGCGGTTTTGCGCCATGGTGAGAATCTCACCAGTCTTGGGGTCCAGGGCCACGAGCGCCATGGCAAAACCACTGGGGTCGTCCGCCGGGATGGACGAGCGTACTTCCGTGTTGGCGATCTTCTGCTTGGACACATCCAGCGTGGTGATGATGTCGAGTCCGCCCTTGGAGAGCAGGTCCGACCCCTTGAGCGCCAGGTCATCCGTGTTGAAGACCGGGTCAGTCTTGATGATCTTGGTGACGTAGTCACAGAAGAAGGGGGCGTCGTCCGCAGCCGCACAGGACACCTTGGGGTGGTGGATGTCCAGGTAGTCCTCGATCGGAGTGGTGCGGTAGTCGTCGTACTCGTCGCGAGTGATCATGTCTTGTTCGTACATGACCTTCAGCACGGTGTTGCGCCGTTCCGTGCCGTTGTCGGGGTTGCGGTCCGGGTCCCACTTGGAGGGATTCTGTGTGATGCCCGCGATGGTCGCTGCCTCGATGGCGTTGATCTCTGACGCCGGCTTGCCGAAGTAGTACTGCGCGGCCGCCTCGACGCCGTAGATGTTCAGACCGAACTGCGCAATATTCAGGTACTGCACGAGCACCTGCTCCTTGCCGCAGCCCACCTTGGGATCGTCGCTGCAGTCTGTGCCCAGCTTGGTGTTCAGGTTGTCCTCATACGCCAGCGCCAGGCTCCACTCGCGGATCTTGCGCGATAGGGACGTCTCCGTGGCCTCCTTCTGCGCCTCTTCGTCACCCAAAGAAATTGCGTTCTGGAGCAGGGTGTTCTTGATCAACTGCTGGGTCAGGGTGGACGCGCCGGGGGTCGAGCTCGAGGTGGCGTTCACGTAGGCGGCACGCAACACGCCCTCGCCATCAACGCCGTTGTGCTCCCAGAAGCGCTTGTCCTCAACGGCGACCACTGCTTTCTGCAGCCAAGGCGAAATCTCTTCGAGCGGCACGACAACGCGGTTCTGGTCGTAGAAGGTTGCGAGGAGCACCTTGCCGGTGCGGTCGTAGATGTTTGACTGCTGCGGAAGCGCTGTGAATTCGAGTTCAGTAGGCAGTTCCTCAAACAGATCTGAGGTGCCGTTCGCGGCGGAGCCGGCCACCGTCACGACGGGCAAAGCCATGCCCGCCACCAGAAAACCACCGACGACAGAGAACACCACAAAGAGCAACAGCCCTGTGAGCAACTGAATAAAAGTCACACGGCCGTCCCGGCGCGCGCGATCTGCAGTGAATAAACCCATTAATCAACCTTACGTTTGCATGCCCAACGACTGACACGACGGATACGTTGCGGGGCCAAGAGAGATAGGCTCCAACCATGACCTCATGGGAATACGCGACAGTACCGCTCATCGACCATGTTACCAAGCAGATCCTCGACCAATGGGGCGAGGACGGCTGGGAACTCGTTCAGGTAGTCACCGGGCCCACTGGCGGGCTCGTCGCCTACATGAAGCGCCAGCGCGAAAGCCAGTAATGACGACCCCGTCGGAGCGGCTCGTACGGCTGGGCATCGAGTTGCCATCAGTGGCTGCTCCCGTGGGCGCATACGTGCCCGCGCTGAGCCACGGGGGCCTCGTTTACACGTCCGGCCAGGTGCCGTTCGTTGACGGTGAATTGGCTGCGGTGGGCCTCGTTGGCGAACGCCAGGGCGATGTGAGCCTTGAACGGGCGGCAGAGTGTGCGCGCATCTGCGCCCTCAACGCCATTGCAGCGGCAGCCGCCGCGGCCGGGGGCATCGACAACATCATCCGTGTCATTCGCGTGACCGGTTACGTCGCATCGGCGCCGGGCTTCACCGCTCAGCCCGCCGTCATTAACGGCGCGTCGGGCGTCATCGGCGAAATCTTTGGCGAGGCCGGCATTCATGCGCGATCCGCCGTCGGCGTCCCGGCACTGCCACTGGGTGCGCCCGTTGAAGTCGAGCTGACAGTAGCCGTCTCAACGCGCTAGCTGCGTCCGATGCCGTCGCCGGCTGACGAATAGAGTCACCGGTGCGCGTCGCGCCGGTGTATCAGCGCTGGTAGTTAGCGTGAGCGAGCGCGCAGGCGCTCGGGCTCGTAAACCTCGACAGAGCCGATGCGCACATCAATCCAGCCGCGCGCAGCGAAGTCCGCCAGCGCCTTGTTGACCGTCTCGCGAGACGCCCCAACCAACTGAGCCAGCTCTTCCTGGGTCAGGCCGTGGCGCACGGTCACGTGGCCGCGCTCCATCCGCCCAAACCGGTGACCCAGGTCCAGAATCGCCTTGGCGACACGGCCAGGAACGTCAGAGAAGACCAGGTCAGCCATGGTGTTGGACGTGCGACGAATTCGCTGCGCCAGTGCGCGCAACATGTGCCGCGACATTTCTAGGTGTTCGTCGAGCCAGGGGTCAAGAACGGCCTTAGGCAGTTCGTACACCACGGAGTCTTCAACCGCGTGCGCGCGGGAGACTCGGGGGCCCGGATCAAAGACGGAGAGTTCGCCGAGCATGTCGCCCACTCCCAGCAGTGCGAGTAGGTTTTCGCGGCCGTCACGGGCCGTGCGCGCCAACTTCACCTTGCCTCGAACCACGATGTAGAGAGCCTCGCCGTCATCGCCTTCATTGAAGATGGTGTCGCCGCGCGTCAACTCAATGCGCGTCATTTTCTCGATCAGCGATCGCGCGCTGTCGCTGTCCATGCCGCCAAAGAGCGGAGAAGAGCGAAGCAACTGTTCCTCGCGTGGGGACTCAGGCATCGCCACCTCCCAGTGAACGTCTCCCGGCGTGCTGCCGGACCTCTTCGCGATGGACGTCGCCCATTGCCTGCACCATTTGTGCAGTGACTCGCTCCAACGTCTCGCTCACACGCGCCTCGTACGAACTCAAGCGCTGATCCAGAGAAGCTAGTCCCTCTAGGTTACCTGGTGTTGCGGTGGTTCCTGCAGGCCAGATCGTCGCGGCGAGCTCTTTCGAGGTGGGCGCATCGGCCGCAAGTGCGTCGAACGTGGAGTCCGTTCCGCTCAAGGCGAGGGGATCGGGGCAGGCCAACTGCGCGATCACCAGCTCTTTGCGAGCCTCAGCGAGGCGTCGCCACCATCGCACGCGAGCAAGTTCGCGGCGCATTTCCCGTCGCCGGCTGGTGAGCTCGGCCACTGAGGAGTCTGTCGCGGTGGCGCTCACTTGCCCCTCCTCGCGGGTATTCGTACAGGCGTGCCTAGCCGGGCACAGTTGCACCCTTAGTTGACCTATCGGCGCGCCACCCCCCGGGCTTAAGCATCGCTTAGAGTTGCCGTATGGCAACCAGAACGGCACTGACGGTCGCGCGCGCAGATCAACAGGCACCGCCCGTGGCATTAGTGCGTCGCGCACGTGCCCTGAACAGGGAACTTGCCCTGGTCTACCCAGACGCGCACTGCGAACTCGATTACCGGACGCCGTATCAGTTGCTGGTCGCCACCGTTCTCAGCGCGCAGTGCACCGACGTTCGGGTGAACATGGTCACGCCCCCGCTTTTTGAGCGCTTCCCCGATGCTCCGGCGATGGCTGCGGCGGATCGGGACGAACTCGAGACGCTCATCAAGTCCACTGGGTTCTACCGCTCAAAGGCGGAGTCTCTGCTGGGCCTCAGCCGCGACATCGTGGAGCGCTTTGACGGGGAAGTTCCGGGCCGCCTGAGCGACCTCGTGACGCTGCGCGGGGTGGGCCGGAAGACCGCAAATGTCGTTCTGGGCAACGCCTTCGACGTGCCCGGCATCACCGTCGATACGCACATGGGCCGGCTCGCGCGCCGCCTGGGGCTTACGGTCAATGAAGATCCCGTTGCCGTGGAGCGAGACTTGATGAACCTCATCGAGCGACGCGAGTGGACCTTGTGGTCGCATCGCATCATCTTCCACGGCCGCCGCCGCTGCAAGGCGCGCAAGCCAGAGTGCTGGGCGTGCGAAATCGCGCACCTTTGCCCCAGCGCCCCCGGCGCGAAGGTGCGCGACTAACGCGAGTCGCTTAGCCGCGCCTCATCCTGCTCGTGCAGTTCCGTGCCACGCTTCTTGAGGTCCTTGGCCAACTCGTCAGTGGGCGCGAGCCGGTTGTCAGGTAGCGGTGTAGACCGGAGGCCGTAGAGCCGGCGATAGTGCCGGTCGCGCCAGATCAAGAGCGCTGCGCCGATGATGGCGGCGACGAACGATCCGAACAGCACGGCGACCTTGACCTCTTCGACTCGTTCGCCCGCGAAGGCCAGGTCCCCGATCAGCAACGACACCGTGAACCCGATTCCGGCCAGGAACCCCATGCCCGTGACGTCCCACCACGACAAGCCGCGATCCAGTTGCGCCTTGGTGAAGGTGGCAACCAGGAAAGTCGCCAGCACGATGCCCAGCGGCTTGCCGATCACCAGACCGATGACCACACCCTGAGCGACGGGGTCGCTCGCGGCCACGGACAGAGTGTCAGCGGAGACCACGACACCGGCGGCGAACAGCGCGAACACCGGGACGGCCACGCCGGCGGACAGCGGGCGCCACAGGTGCTCCCAGTGCTCAGCGAGCGAGGTGTGGTGACCCTTACGGGCAAGAGCAGGCACCGCGAGCCCCAGCGCGACTCCAGCGATCGTGGCGTGAACGCCCGACGCGTGCATCAGAGCCCAGGCGACTATTCCTAGGGGAATCAAGACAAATGGGTTGGTGAAGCCCTTACGGGCCAGCACACCAAACACCACGATGCAGGCAGCCGATGCCGCGAGGTACAGGAAGTCAACCTTGTCGGTGAAGAACACGGCGATGATGATGATCGCCAGCAGGTCATCAACCACCGCGAGCGTCAAGAGGAAGGCCCTGAGCGCGTTGGGGAGCCAGCGGCCCACCACAGCGAGCACAGCAACCGCAAACGCGATATCCGTCGCCGTCGGCACCGCCCAACCCGCGGTCGAGCCTCCGTCTTGAACCGTATTCATCACGGTGTAGAGCACGGCGGGCATCACCATCCCGCCGATGGCGGCAACGATGGGGACGATCGCAGTGGCCGGCTTGCGGAGCTCGCCAACGACGATCTCGCGCTTCAACTCCAGGCCCACCACAAAGAAGAAGATCGCAAGCAGGCCGTCCTTGGCCCAGTCCTCAACGGACAGGTTCAAGTGCAGCGACTCGGGACCAAAGTGGAAGTCGCGAAGCGTGTCATAGGAGCCCGCCCAGGCCGAGTTCGCCCAAATCAGCGCGACAATCGTCCCGATGAGCAGCAGAATCCCGCCGGCGCGCTCAGTACGCAACACCTCCGTGATGGTGCGTTCGCTCGACGGTGTGAGTTTTGAAAAGAGCCGTCCGGCTGCAGTTCGGGCCAAGATTCTCCCTAAGTAGCTGAGGCGGGTAGTCGCCTATATCTTACCGAGCCGGTGGCGCCGCGACGCCGCCCAGTGAAGTCGACCCCTTAGGGGCGGGTGGATCGAACCGGTAGCCCACGTTCCGCACCGTGCCGATCAATTGCTCATGCTCTGAGCCCAGCTTCGCTCGCAACCGCCGCACATGTACGTCCACGGTTCGCGTGCCGCCGTAATAATCGAAGCCCCACACCTCCTGCAACAGCTGGTCTCGCGTATAAACGCGACCCGGGTGCTGCATCAGGTACTTGATGAGTTCGAACTCCTTGTACGTCAGGTCCAGCGGCACTCCCTTGAGACGCGCGGTGTAACCGCCCACGTCCACGGTGAGGTCGCCGGAAGAGAACTCAGAGGCCTTCTCCAGCGGATCCGCCTGTGTGGCGCGACCCATCAATAGGCGAATACGCGCCTCCACCTCGGCGGGCGTCGCGTTGGCCAAAACCACATCATCGGCGCCCCAGTCGGCATTCACGATGGACATGCCACCTTCATGGAGCACGAGCAGGAGGGGAACGGCCACCCCGGTCACTTGGACAAGTCGGCAGTTGTTGCGGGCTGTGGCCAGATCGTCCCGCGCGTCGACAACGAGTACGTCGGCGTCCATCGCCTCAAGCATGGCGGACGGCTCGGGCGCCACTGCGCGTGTGCGGTGGGACAACAGAGCGAGCGCGGGTAAAACCTCAAGCGGGCCGTCATGAGACGGGGTAAGCACAAGCAGGTCAGCCATAGGCACCTCCGGATGGCAATACTTTACCGGCGAGAGTAGTGAGAGACTAACCACCATGATTCCCACGACTCGGGCGACGATTACTGCCGTCGCAGCCGCCGTCATCGCGGCGACCGGTTACTTAGGAACGCGCTATCTCGCAATTGGGATCCTCGCTGGCGTGGTTATGTTCGCCTGGGGCTGGCCTAACCTCGCCCACGTGTCACGCAAATCAATCAGTTCCTACGTCATCGCCGGGGGCGGCGCATTGGCGCTCATCGCCGTCATCTTGGGACGCAGCGAACCGTATCTGCGTTACATGGTGATCGCCGTCGCGGCTGTCACCATCGCTGCCCTCACCTCAGAAATCTTCTTCGCATCGCAACGCGGCCACGCCGTCACGTCTGTCGCCGCGACCGCCGCGGGAGGTGCCGTCGCCACATCGGGCGCCGCGTGGCTCGCCGCGAACCGGACCGCTGGCGCAGAAGACCTTGTGGTGGCCGGGGGTGTGGTGCTCGCTCTTGCCGCGGTTGCGGCCGTGCTGACCGCCAATGCCAACATCAATGCCGTCATCTCCATCGGCGTTGGGATTGGCGCCGGGGTGGCGATGGGTTCCCTGTTCCCCTCGATGACGTGGTGGGGGGGCTCTCTTGTGGGCCTGACCGGGGCTGTCTCCATCGTGCTGACCAATGAGCTTTACCGCCGCGAACCGCGGCCCCGCACCTTCATGGCGGGAATATCCTCGGGTGTTACTCCTGTTCTTGTATCGGGAATGCTCATCTATCTTGCCGGTCGAATGCTGGTGGGTTAGGGCTTACCCCCACTCCCCGACATCATTGGAACCGCGACATGCTCATCAGAGTCCTCATCATCATCGGCGTCCTCGCGCTCGCCTCCCTCGGATACCTGTGGATGTCGCGACGCGATGGCGCAGTGCGCCGTGTCGAGGTGTCCGGCTCGGTCTCCAGCGAAACGCTGGGAGCTACTCGCGGCTACCGCGCCACGTTTGTTCAGTTCTCAACCCCGCTGTGCGCCAAGTGCCCCGGCACCGCGACCCTGCTCAAGCAGGTTGCTAGCGAATATAAGGACGTCGCCCACATCGAGATCGACGCTTCTGAGCGCCTGGACCTCGCGCGCAGGTTCGACGTGATGCGCACCCCCACCATCCTCGTGCTTGATACTGACGGCGTGGTGGTGGCCCGAATGTCCGGAGCGCCCAGCGTTTCGCAGGCGCGTGAGTCCCTCGACGCCGCGCCGCCGTTGTCCCAGCCGTACTCCATCTAGTTCAAGCCGGATCGAGCTGGCCTCGACTCCCTTCCTCAACCAATTGTTTTGCAACCGCCTCAGGAGAATCCCCATGACGCACGAATCCCAAGCCCCTCTCGCGAACCCAGCATCGACCGATGTCCGCATCGACGTGCGCGGGCCCCGGTTCGGGGCCGCGGTGACGTTGGTCCTCGCATTGATCGCGCTGCTGCTTGGCGCCACCGTCGCCGGGGTGGTGCTGATGGCAGTGCTCGCCGTGCTCTTTGTGCCCGGTGCGATCGTGGGCCCCCAGGCGACGCTTCAGGCGTCACTCTTCAAGCGCTTCGTGTTGCCTCGCTTGGCCCCCACGACTGAGACGGAGTCGTTCCGCGCGCCGCGTTTTGCACAGCAGATTGGCCTCGCCTTCTCCGTGCTCGCCGTGCTCTTTGGCGCGCTGGACTCGAGCGTAGGTTTCTTTATCTTCGCCGGCTTCGTGACCGTCGCATCGTTCCTCAACGCCGTCTTCAACTTCTGCCTGGGCTGCGAGATCTACCTCTTGGCCAAGCGCTCTACTACGCGGCACGCCTAACCGGCCCTGGCGCAAGCGCACTCGCGAGTTAGACTCGATCCATGACCGCACTCGAAGTCACCTTCATCATCTTGGCTGTTGCCGCATTCGCAGTTGTCGCGTGGATCTGTGGAATCGTCGGCTGGCGACTTCTCAAGGTTCCCAAGCGATGACGTTCGCCTTCCCCGATGACCTCGCACCCGAGGTGTATCCCCTTGCTTGGCTCGTGGGCACCTGGGCTGGCCACGGTGTCATCGACTACCCGGACATTCCCACGTCGGACTTTCGCCAAGAGATCTCGTTCACTCACGACGGCGGCCCATATCTGATCTATAAGTCGACCATCACCCTCACCGGCATGGACGGCGAGGTTGGCGCTGTGTGGTCAGTCGAATCAGGCTTCTGGCGCGTGGCGCCAAGCACGCCCGAGGGAATCGAGCTCAAGGACTTCCAGCACCCGCTTGAGGTTGTCATGGCCGATGCGGCCGGGTTGGTCGCCGTATATGTCGGGGCAGTCGGCAACGGTCGCGTGGATTTGGCTACCGACCTCATGGCACGCACGGCATCGGCCGCAGAGGTTAACGGCGCGACTCGCCTCTACGGCAACGTCAGCGGCGAACTCATGTGGGCGTGGGACCTCGCGGCCTTCGGCCACGAACTCCAGTCCTACGCTTCCGCTCGACTTTCCAGGGTGACCGACGCGACCGGTGCGGCCGTCAATGCGCCCCAGTCCGGCGGATCGTTCGCCGTAGACCCCAACGCGGAGCCGGGCTCGGAGCCCGATTCCGACCCGAAACCCGACTCGACCGAGTCGTAGCGCGCCGCACCTTCAGTCGCTACATTCGTTTCCCTGCGCTAGAGAGCCCACGCCGCGATCACCGGCATCGGCTCGGCTCGCGGAATCCCTCAACCTTTGGGAGTGTTCCACTCATATGACTTCCCCCACCCTCACATCGCCGGTCCTCATGAGGCACGGCGCCGTCCCCGATGCTGGCGCAGACGCAGGCGTCGCGTGGCACTACGGCGATCCGGTCGCCGAGCAGCGCGCGTTGGTAGCCGGGCGTGCCGTAGTCGACCAGTCACACCTGGGAATCCTTGCCGTCTCTGGCCCCGACCGCCTCACGTGGCTCAACTCGCTGTCCACCCAAGAGGTGGCAGCACTCGCCCCCGGTGTCAGCACCGAACTGATGATTTTGAGCCCGCAGGGGCGCATTGAATACGTCGCGAACGTAGTGGATGACGGCGAGACGGCGTGGCTCATTACTGAGACCCCCGACGCACTGGCCACGTTCCTTGACCGCATGAAGTTCATGCTTCGCGTCGAGGTGGCGAATGCCACTGGGGATTGGGCCGCACTTGGCGAGGCAATCTCCTCCCCGGCAGCCCAGGGCGAGCCCGTGACCTGGGTAGACCCCTGGCCCAACATCGCTGTGGGCGGCACCACCTATGCGGCGGTGACCGATGAGCACCCGGCCACAGATCGCGCCTGGCGACTAGTACTCGTTCCCCGCACCGAGCTGGAGTCTCAGATCGAGTCACGGCTAGAAGCAGGGTGGATGCTCGCGGGGACCTGGGCCACCGAGGCACTGCGCATCGCGGCGTACCGGCCGCGCGCCAGCCACGAGGTCGACGAGACCACGCTGCCTCACGAACTCGACTGGCTCCGCACCGCCGTTCACTTGCACAAGGGCTGCTACCGCGGCCAAGAGACAGTGGCGAAGGTTCACAACGTGGGCCGGCCACCACGCCGCCTGACGATGCTGCACCTGGACGGCTCTAGCCACGCGATCCCCGAGCTGGGCGCGCCCGTGTTCTTAGGAACGGGCGACGAGGCCAAGCAGGCCGGACGCGTCACCTCAGTTGGCCGGCACCACGAGTACGGTCCCATCGCACTTGCCATGATCAAGCGCTCGACCGACCCGTCGGCGGTACTCAACATCCCGTCTGACGGCGGTGACGTGGCCGCAAACCAGGAACTGATCGTGAACGCAGACGGGTTCTCCGCAGACCGCCCGCCCAAGCCTGGCCCCACCATGAAGGGCATGCTCATGGGCAAGGGTTGCAAGGCCGACGGCGGCGACTTGCCCGAGGAGTAGCGAGAACCTGGTGCTCGCCGCTGGGCTAGCGTAGGTTCCTGACCACCACCCCACCATGCGCTACGGGCTCCGCGCGACAGAGCCTGGGTGACCGACTCACCATAGGAGCCAGTCCATGATTTTTTCCGGCCTTCAGGCACTGATCATTCTTGCGATCTCCGTGATCGCGCTGATCGCCTCCATCGTCGCCGTGGTCCATGCCGCGCGCACCTCTGACGGGGCGTTCAAGGCCGCGGGTAAGCAGTCCAAGGCGCTGTGGCTTGTCGTCACCCTGGTTGCCGCCCTCATCGCGTTCGTCAGCCTGCCGGCACCACTCGGTCAAGGCGGCGGCACCCTGGGATTCCTGGGGCTGGTCTCTCTTGCCGTCGTGATCTACTACCTGGTCGAGGTCAAGCCCAAGGTGTCCGGGTTCTCCGGCGGGCCGCGTAGCCCGCGGGGCAACAACCGCGGCACCTGGTAACTGCTGGGACGCCCGCTCATGACTAGAGAACGCATCGTCCGCCCGTGAAGGCCGTGTTGCAGCGCGCCTCGCGCGCGTCCGTCACCGTGGCTGGCGAGGTGGTCACATCGTTTTCAACTCAGGGGATCGTCGCCCTAGTGGGCGTGACTCACGGGGACGGCAACGAACAGGTCGAGACCATCGCGCGCAAGATCGCCGAGCTGCGCATTCTGGATGACGAACAGTCGGCTTCTGACGTGGGCGCTCCAGTGATTGTCGTCAGCCAGTTCACGTTGTACGCCGATGTGAAGAAGGGACGCAGGCCTTCGTGGAACGGAGCGGCGCCCGGGCCTATCGCGGAACCCCTGGTGGACGCTGTGGTCGCGGCGCTACGGGCACGAGGGCTGGAGGTGGGCACCGGAGCGTTTGGCGCTCACATGGATGTGGAACTCGTGGGCGACGGACCCATCACGATCCTGCTCGAGGCGTAGCGGCGTTCCCGTATAGATCTCGCGTTAGCCGAGGACGAGCAGCTCCCCCACTTCGCACTCGAGCGCCTTGCAGATGGCAGTCAGCGTGGAGAACCGGATCGCCCGTGCACGATCGTTCTTCAGCACGGAGAGATTGACCACGGAGACCCCCACCAGTTCGCTGAGGCGAGCCACGGTCATACCGCGTTCGGCCAACAGCTCGTCAAGGCGGCAGTGGATTCCACTCACCTCCACGTCGGCGGGGGTCATACGAGCCCGTCCGTGTCGCGCTGTAGCCGCTCGCCGGCCTGCAGCGCCGCGCCCATCGCGGCCAAGACCATCAACGCTAGCACCGGAGCAAGGCTCACCTCGAAGATCGCCGAGTCGTACGTGTAGTCGCTGATGGCGGACAACGCCCCGTTGGTGGTCATGTTGGTGAGGATCCCGGATCCGAGCCACCCGACCGTCACCACCGCCGCGGCGGCGTACGGCAGGCGCCCAGCGTGAGGGGCGAAAGCGAGCCCCCGCGCGAGGCGCAGGAAGAACAGAGCGACCAGCATCAGCAGCGCGCAAATGAGCGCCGCGTCCCAGATGGGCTGTGCCCACAGCGCGAAGAGCGTGGCGGGGGCGGGATCCGGCACCACGACGGTGGCGGTATCGACCGTGGCGAGCACCGCGGCGCCGTCGGGGCCAAGCGGGAGCTGAGCGCTCTCCCCAGACAGCGGCACCGTGACGGCCACGTCGGTGCCCGGCGCGATCTCGATGAGCCGCCTCACCGCGGCGGCAATAGCGAGCGCGGCGCCCACCAGCACCATGCCAATCGACATATACATGCCTATCCGGTCGGACCGATCCAGGCGACTAGCGTCATTCATGATTCACTCCTTATCGATAATCAATAGTATCGATAAACGATAACCCCGTCCTCGCGTTCCGTCAACAGATAAGCCCTCGCGGGCACCCGATGCCGCACCGCCAGGCCTGGGTCGGCAAGGTTACGGTTGTCACGCCCCTGGCGAACATCGCAATAAGTACCCCCTCACCGTGGTTAGCCTGGGTGCAACACCATGGGAAACCGTGGAGATCCCGGCATCCGCCGGACGACGAAGGAGGATGAAATGTTCGAACGGTTTACCGATCGGGCCCGACGTGTAGTGGTGCTCGCCCAAGAAGAGGCTCGCATGCTCAACCACAACTACATCGGCACGGAGCACATCCTGCTGGGCCTCGTCCGCGAGGGCGAAGGCGTCGCTGCCAAGGCACTCGAGGCGATGGACATCTCGCTGAACGGCGTGCGCGAGCAGGTACAGGAGATCATCGGCGAGGGCTCACACGCTCCGTCCGGCCACATCCCCTTCACCCCCCGCGCCAAAAAGGTTCTTGAACTGTCGCTTCGCGAAGCGCTGCAGCTCGGCCACAACTACATCGGTACCGAGCACATCCTGCTCGGACTGATCCGTGAAGGCGAAGGCGTCGCGGCACAGGTACTCGGCAAGCTCGGGGCAGACCTGGGTGGCGTTCGCCAGCAGGTCATTCAGCTACTGAGCGGCTACGAGGGCAAGGAGCCCGCAACCGCAGGTGGCCCCACAGAGGGAACCCCCGCCGGCTCTACCGTGCTCGACCAGTTTGGTCGTAACTACACGCAGGCCGCTCGCGAGGGCAAGCTCGACCCCGTCGTGGGCCGCGAGCTCATCATGGAGCGCGTGATGCAGGTGCTGTCGCGCCGCACCAAGAACAACCCTGTACTCATCGGCGAGCCCGGCGTCGGCAAGACCGCCGTCGTTGAAGGGCTCGCCCAGGCAATCGTGCGCGGAGACGTGCCCGAGACCCTCAAGGACAAGCACCTTTACACCTTGGACCTCGGTTCACTGGTGGCTGGTTCGCGATACCGCGGTGACTTCGAGGAGCGCCTCAAGAAGGTACTCAAGGAGATCCGCACTCGCGGCGACATCATCCTGTTCATCGACGAAATCCACACCCTGGTGGGTGCGGGTGCCGCCGAGGGCGCGATCGACGCCGCCTCGATTTTGAAGCCGATGCTGGCACGAGGTGAGCTCCAGACGATTGGTGCCACCACGCTCGACGAGTACCGCAAGCACATCGAGAAGGACGCAGCGCTTGAGCGTCGCTTCCAGCCGATTCAGGTTCCGGAACCCCTGGTGTCTGACACCATCGAGATCCTCAAGGGCCTGCGCGACCGGTACGAGGCGTTCCACCGTGTCACCATCACGGATGGCGCAATCGTTGCCGCCGCACAGATGGCCGACCGCTACATCAGCGACCGGTTCCTCCCCGACAAGGCGATCGACCTCATCGACGAAGCGGGCGCACGCCTGCGCATCCGTCGCATGACCAGCCCGCCCGAGTTGCGTGACCTTGACGACAAGATCGCCAATGTTCGCCGCGACAAGGAATCTGCGATTGACGAGCAGGACTTTGAGAAGGCCGCGTCGCTGCGCGATGTGGAGCGTCGCCTCACCGAGGAGCGCTCCGAGAAGGAGGAGGCCTGGAAGTCAGGCGACCTCGACATCGCCGCAGTCGTTGACGAAGACCTGATCGCCGAAGTACTGGCGATGTCGACCGGTGTTCCGGTGGCGCGCGTCTCGTCGGACGAGTCCTCGCGACTGCTGTCCATGGAGTCCGAGCTTCACAAGCGCGTGATTGGCCAGAACCAGGCCATCAAGGTGCTGTCGCAGGCCATTCGCCGTACGCGTGCCGGTCTTAAGGACCCCAAGCGTCCCGGTGGTTCGTTTATCTTCGCCGGCCCGACCGGTGTGGGTAAGACCGAGCTCGCCAAGGCGCTCGCTGAGTTCCTGTTTGGCGACGAAGACTCGCTCATCAGCCTCGACATGTCGGAGTACGGAGAGAAGCACACTGTTGCTCGCCTCTTCGGTGCACCTCCCGGCTACGTTGGCTTCGAAGAGGGTGGCCAGCTGACCGAGAAGGTCCGCCGCAAGCCGTTCTCCGTGGTGCTGTTCGACGAGGTCGAGAAGGCTCACCCCGACATCTTCAACTCGCTGCTCCAGATTCTGGAAGACGGCAAGCTGACCGATGCTCAGGGTCGCGAGGTCAACTTCAAGAACACCATCATCATCATGACCACCAACCTCGGTGCGGACACGATCTCGCGCCGTCAGGCGACGGGCTTCTCCGTGGCCTCGGCCGGTGGCCAGTCCTACGACGAGATGACCAAGCTGGTGAACACCAAGCTGAAGGACCACTTCAAGCCTGAGTTCCTCAACCGCGTCGACAACGTTGTGGTGTTCCCGCAGCTCAGCCAGGATGAGATCGTTTCCATCGTGGACCTCATGATTGCTCGCCTCGACGAGCGCATGCAGGATCGCGACATGGGCATCGAGCTCACCGACGCGGCCAAGCGACTGCTCGCAGAGAAGGGTTACGACCCGGTTCTGGGTGCACGCCCGTTGCGTCGCGCCATGCAGCGTGAGCTCGAGGATGTCTTGTCAGAGAAGATCCTGTTTGGCGACATCACCGCGGGACAGATTATCCGCGTTGACGTGAAGGGCGAGGGCAGCCTCGCAGAGTTCACCTTCGAAGGCCTAGACAAGGACGACGTCACCGACGCACCCATCGTCGAGTTGACGGCCCCGGTCGGCGCAGGCGAAAAGTCCCGCGACGCCGATGCTGGCAGCGACGACGCCTCGGAATCATCCGGCGAGTAGCCCCGGCTACCTCACCAACGCGAAAGGCCCCCGCTCTCCGCCTGGAGACCGGGGGCCTTGATGCGTGGACGTAGTACGGGCTATGTCGACGGCCGTCGCCCGGGCGCAATAGGCTGGAGCACATGACTCACACTCCACATCTGGCCAACGAGGCCCGCTACGAAAACATGAATTACCGCCGTTGCGGTAAGTCAGGAATCCGCCTCCCCGGCGTGAGCCTAGGACTCTGGCAGAACTTTGGCGGTGCCAACGCGTTGGACACCCAGCGAGAGATCGTTCTCGATGCCTTTGACCAGGGCATCACGCACTTTGACCTGGCGAATAACTACGGCCCGCCCGCGGGGAGCGCCGAAGAGAACTTTGGTCGCATCTTCGCCTCCGACCTGACTCCGTACCGTGACGAGATCCTGCTGAGCACTAAGGCCGGCTACTACATGTGGCCCGGCCCGTACGGCGAGTGGGGCTCGCGCAAGTCGCTGCTGTCTTCGCTCGACCAGTCGCTGAAGCGCATGCGCGTCGACTACGTAGACGTGTTCTATCACCACCGCCCGGACCCGGACACCCCCATCGAGGAGTCCATGATGGCGCTCGACTACGCCGTTCGCTCGGGCAAGGCGCTCTACGCCGGCGTCTCCAACTACGGCCCCGAGGCCACGGTCGAGGCAATCCGCATTCTGCGCGAACTCGGCACCCCGATGCTGATCCACCAGTTCCCGTACAGCATGTACGAGCGCACCCCCGATCAGGGCCTGCTCGATGTACTCGAGGCAGAGGGCGTCGGCTCGATCGTGTTCTCGCCGCTGGCGCAGGGTATGCTGACCAACCGCTACCTCAAGGGAGTGCCAGAGGGCTCGCGCGCGACGCACTCGCAGTTCCTGTCCCAGAAGCAGATCAGCGAGACGTACCTGGAGCGCACCCGCGCTCTCAACGCCATCGCGGAGGGCCGCGGCCAGACGCTCGCGCAGATGGCCGTCCAGTGGGTGCTTCGCGGCGACCGCGTCACCTCGGCGCTCGTGGGTGCCTCATCCGTCGCTCAGTTGCGCGACACCGTGGGCGCCCTCTCGTTCCCGGCGCTAAGCGCAGACGAGATCGCTGCCATCGAGCCGTACGCGATCCACGGCACTCAGCGTGGGCAGTAGGCGCCGCGCCGCAGCCCCCTTGAGGCACTAGTGACAAAGCGCGTGCGTCCTCACCCGAGGGCGTACGCGCCTTTGCTTTTGTCCACCAACGCGACGAGCCTGTCTTCGACAAGCGAGACCAGGCATCGGTCCAGCTGGCCTGGCTCCACGTCCTCCAGCACCGCGAGCCGCGTTACGTTGACTGGCTCCGATGCCGCACGCAGCACCGCGAGCACCCGCCCCCGCACTTGGCGGTCAGTTCCGTGCCACGCCTGAGTTCGCCGCGGCGCCTCGTCCAGTCCTGGCTTGCCGTGGGCCAGCCACTCGCACTCACCCGCGAGCGGGCACTGCTCACAACGCGCGACCCGCGCCGTACACACGAGGGCACCCAACTCCATGGACCCCGCACTCCACGCGACCGCATCGGCCACATCGGCCGGGACAAGCGCGGCCGCGAACTCCCGCTCGGCGCGCGCGAGGTGCGCGGGAGGTAGGGCCTGGCCATGCCAGGCCCTACCAATCACTCGGCGCACGTTGGTATCCAACACCACGGCGCGTTCACCAAATGCGAACGACCTCACTGCGGCGGCCGTGTAGTCGCCGATACCGGGTAGCGCGAGCAGTTCGGGCACCTCTCGCGGCACCTCGCCCGCGTGCCGCTCGGCGATGGCCCGCGCGCACTCCCACAAGCGCTGAGCGCGGCGCGGGTAACCCAGGCGGCCCCAGGCACGCACGGCATCGGCCTGCGTCGCGCCCGCAAGGTCCGCAGGGGTGGGCCAGCGCCGCGTCCAGTCTCGCCACACGGGCTCAACCCTCGCCACGGGAGTCTGCTGAAGCATGACTTCGCTCACCAGCACTCCCCACGGCGTGCAGTCAGCTCGGCGCCACGGTAGATCGCGCGCCTCTGACTCGAACCAGTTGATCACCGCGCGGACCCGGTCCACGTCGAGGTCACCTGACAAGGCGGCTGGGCCGGTCGCAGATGGCGTGCTGCCATGGTGAGAGCCCAGCGGAAACACGGCTTCGACAGGTTCCGGCATGGCTTCATTGTTCCAGGCCTGCGCACGGCTACGGTGATGATAGGTACAAGGAGGAGTCATGGACGGTTTACGCAACCCCATCGGGGAAGAGCCTCCCGAGGTCTACTGGAAGCGACGGCTCGTAGCCGCCATAGCCCTGGTACTGGTCATCGTGGTCATCTGGGTCCTCATCGCGGCCGCGACCGGCGGGGACGACGGGGACAGCACCCCCGGTTCCAACGCGGAGCCCGCCTCATCAATCTCCGCGTCGGCGGACGCCACCGACTCCACGGATTCCTCCGTCCGCGCGTGTGGGGAATCGGACCTCACCATCACCACCACCGCCAATCCCGCAACCGTCCCCGAGGGCGCACTGCCAGCATTCGACGTGAGCCTCGCGCAGGATGGCTCAAGCGCGTGCCTGCTCGACACCGATGCTGACGGCACGGAGCTGCTCATCACCTCTGGCACCGACCGTATGTTCAGTTCGCTCGACTGCCCTGACGATGGCACTATCGCGTCCACCCAGTTGGTATTGGAACCCGGCGCTACCGAAGATCTGTCTGTCACCTGGAACCGCCAGCGCACTCTCCCCGAGTGCGCCACCGAGACGGCGGAGCCTGGTGCCGGCACCTACAAAGCGGCACTGACCATCCAGGGCATCACGAGCGAAGTCGCAACCTTCAAGCTCGGTTAGCGCCAGGGCGGATAGTCGCCGCCCCTAGCCTCGCGCGGGAAGCGCGAGCGCGACCGCCTCCGCGAGGGTGGAGGCCTCATGGACCCGGATCCCTGCGGGCGCTTTGGCCTTGGCGGAGGTCCCTCCACCGCCGGCCGGCACCACGATGTCAGTGAAGCCCAACCGCGCCGCCTCCGCTATCCGTTGCGCCGTGCCCGACACCGGGCGCAACGCACCAGACAGGGCCACCTCGCCCACGGCCACCCAGCCGTCACGCACCGAGCGATCGGAGCGGGCCGATGCCAGGGCAAGGGCGAGCGCGACGTCAGCGGCGGGCTCGGTGACCCGCGCGCCTCCGATGGTGGACACGTACACATCATCGGCGGCGACTGCCACGCCCACACGGCGGTGCAGCACCGCGAGGATCATCGACACCCTCGACGAGTCCATCCCGGACGTTGCTCGACGCGGGTTGCTCAACGCACTCGGTGCCACGAGGGCCTGAATCTCTGCCGGCAAAGGGCGCTTGCCGTCGATCGTGATCGTGGCACAGGTGCCCGGAACCTGAGTGGACTCTCGCGACAGGAACAGTCCCGACGGGTCGCTGACCCCCTCAATGCCAGCATCGACAAGTTGGAAGCAACCCACCTCATCCACCGAACCGAAGCGGTTCTTGATGGCCCTCAGTAAGCGCAACTGGGAGTGCTGCTCACCCTCGAACTGGCAGACCACGTCGACGAGGTGCTCCACGATTCGCGGCCCAGCAATGGACCCGTCTTTGGTCACGTGCCCCACCAGCACCATGGGGAAGCCACGGGTCTTCGCGGCTTGAATCAGAGCCGAGGAAACCTCGCGCACCTGACCCACGCCGCCGGGCGTGCCCTCAATCTGCGCCGAGGCGATGGTCTGGATGGAGTCCACCATCACGAGGTCCGGCTGCTGGGCATCGAGGTGAGCGAGCACCGCGCCAAGATCAGTTTCTGCCGCAAGCAGGAGTGACGGCTCCAGCGCGCCGATGCGCTCCGCACGTAGGCGCACCTGTCCCGCAGACTCTTCGCCGCTGACGTACAGGACGGTCCGGCCTCCCCTCGCAGCCCGTGCCGCGACGTCAAGGAGCAGCGTGGACTTTCCCACGCCGGGCTCGCCTGCGAGCAGGATCACTGCGCCCCGGACGAGTCCGCCTCCAAGCACCCGGTCGAACTCGCCGACCCCGGTGGGGATGCGCTCCGAAGCGCTCTCCGAGACCTCAGAGATGGGTACTGCCGGGGACGATGTGGCCGTCGCCTTGGTGGCGGGCCCCGCCGGAGCAGAGCCGTTCTCGACGACAGTGCCCCACGCTTGGCACTCGCCGCACCGGCCAACCCACTTGCCCGCGGTCCACCCGCACTCGGTACAGCGGTAAGCGGGAGTCGACTTGCGAGTGCTGGTGGCCATGCGGGCAACGGTATCCGAGGGATCAGACATACCTGGCACGTGTCGCGTGAGGAATGTCCGCTCGCGCCGTAGGCTGGCGGAATGTCTACCGGGCCCGATCCGTCCCACCGCGCCACGCACTGGCCGCGCGTCGAAGCGAGCGCTGACGCCCCGGGATCGACCCCTGACGACCAGGAGGCCGCTTCCTTAGCGAAACTGCCGACGCCGATTGAGGCCGACGAGGTGCCACTGGTGCCCGCGGTGACGATGCCGGATCCGGAAGAGACTTTCCCCGTGCCTCCCACCACCCAGGAGCTGAACGTTCGCACCATCGCGTCTGGCCCCGAAGCGTCTGGCCCTAGCCGCCCGGTGTCGCCGTATCTCGCGAACCACACGGCCGGAGTGGATGGGAGCCCTGGGGCACCGGTCTCCGGGACGCATAGCACCACCCCCCGGCCGCGAAAACTCACGTCATCGGCTCAGGCTCTGATGTCGGTGCAACAACGCGCGCTCGAAGCAGACGGCGTCCCGGCTTTCACTCCGCGCTACGAGCCCTCAACCGGCCAGGAAGTCCTTCCAGAGGACACCCCGATATACCGGCGCTCGCCCGAGGACCAGCCCACCGTCGATTTCAGTGCCCTGTCCCCCGACGTGGTCGAGCAGTTGCTCGAACCCCAATATGTCCCGCCCGCGCCGGCCCTCACGCACCCGCACCCCCTCGTTCCTACGCCACCGACGAGCTCGCAAGAGAGCGTTGAGCCAGCCACCGTTACCCTCCCGGAGGACGCCATGCCGACCGAACCAGCATCGAACGAAGAAGCCGCCGCCCGGACGCCCTTTGCGCGCGTCGAAGCCGACCCGGCTCGCGACGAGGGCCCTGGTGCCGACGACGTGAACCCCGAGCCTAGCGACGGTGCCGATGACGTCAGCCCCGAAGCTGGCGACGGTGCCGATGACGTCAGCCCCGAAGCTGGCGACGGTGCCGCCGAGGTGCCGCCGGTAGTGCCTCCCGTCGATCAGGACTCTGCCGGCTCAGGGCCCGGCTCAGGCTCCGGTTCCGGGTCCTTCTGGACCTCCAAGGCATTCTTAGTGACAGCAGGACTGGTCGTCTTGGCGGGCATTATCTACGGGGTGTACGCACTGTTCTTTGCCTCCAGCGAAGAGACACTCCCGGCGCAGATCGTCGTCACCGCCCCCGCGGAAGCCACGGTGGAGCCGGTCTCCCCGACAGACCCGACGGACTTCCTCGCCTCCATG
>Ga0307486_1001049_pt1 | contig 22501 bp, 26 predicted proteins | sample CBIW02metaG_FD_203663 | JGI IMG/M metagenome (GOLD analysis project Ga0307486, IMG submission 203663) | Sea-ice brine microbial communities from Beaufort Sea near Barrow, Alaska, United States - CBIW 0.2 | ecosystem: Environmental > Aquatic > Marine > Coastal | place: USA: Alaska | collected...
GTGTATATTGTCCTTGATATAACAAGTTGGGCTTAATTATGAATAGAATAATTCTAGCAAAAATAAATCAGTCAAAATACATTAATGATATGTATGAGAATGAGTATTTATACTTTAAAAGCCTTAAAGAATTTAGGAGTGATTCAAAGGATAAAACTGGAAGATTAGACCCAAAGGAACTCAATGTAAATAATATCCAAATACATAACTTAACAATAAAAACGGATAACCATGAAATAGAATTACATAAAGTAATTAAAGATTTTAAAGGACAACTTATGGAACATTTAAGTGAGTCAAAAATAAATTGTTGCTCACTTCATTGGATGGAACTTGAACCTAATAAAGAAAATAGTTCCTTTAATGAAAAACTGCTTGAGATGGGAGAAAAAGCTCTGTTAATTGTAGATTTGGTAAAATTTTTTAAAATTCTCGATGAGTCAATTGAAAAGTCGAATTATAAATATACCCGAAAAAAAGTCACATATTATTCACCAAAAGAATTTAACGGAGAAATTTCATTACTTCATAAAGATGTGGAATTTGAGTATCAAAATGAATATCGAATATTAATTTTGCCGACAGAAAATAAACCTATAAATATTCCATTACCTGGATTAAAAAAAATAAGTTTTATGATTGATTCTAAGAATTTGAACAAGCTTATGATTCAATGATAAAACTAAGTTCAACACTGTATAAAACTGTCGGAGTTCGCGATAAGTCGGAAAAATCTCCAATTTTTACGTTGCATATTGAATGATTCTAAGAAAACCAAAAAGGAAAAAGTCCATACTTCTGTAACTATTGAAAATTAATAATTAAGGCTAAACTAAGTGAAACAGTATTTTAGAGGAGCAGGAATTAAAAGCCTTTTTTGAAATATTTCAACCCTTGTACGAGTAATAATATTCTTATTTTACGGTTTCCCGTAAGCGATATTAACAAAATTTTAATAGATTTACAGGAACTCTTACAATTAAACCTGGTTTTATCCCGGTTGAATACCATTATAACGGTATGAAAAAGTGGGGATATAACGAGTTGTACACAAGCTTCAAACAAACATTCGTCATAATATTATTAATTTGATTCAGAATTTGAATCGAATAAATGTTTAGAACTTTATCCACATTAAAATGTTAAATTTGAAAAAGACTTTATTATGATGATTGAAACAGCGAGAATTCTTCGAGAAAACAATGCAGAAATAATGAAAATTTGGCAGAACCAAGTTGTGCAAGAAGTCTTAGCAAGTAAAGAATCTGACTCAATTGCTTTATACAACCATTTGCCTGATCTCATCAACGATATCGCTAAACTAATGATTCGATTTGATAAAATGAAGGATGTCAGTAAGGATAAAAAATACAAAGAAATTCTTAAAAGCAGCGTAGACCACGGCAAGCAACGGTCAAATACAGCCCATTATACTGTTGAACAGATTGTACACGAATATATAATCTTTCACCATACATTAAGTGAATTCCTCATATCCCACAATGGTTATAATGAAAATGTTTCGGACTTGCTCAAATATGTCATCGAAACTTCGATACTTAAATCCGTAGGTTCATTTTCACGTTCCATACAGGACATGCAGGAAAAATTAATTGGTACCCTTGCACACGACATTCGCAACCCACTTGCAGCCGCCCAATTATCTTTAGAAATGATGGAACAAGACAAAACTGGAAAATGGGCTGAAAAAACAAGAATAGCTGCTCAACGTGGTTTAAAGAAAGCCATAAGTTTAATCGAAGGCTTTATGGATGGAATAACCGTTAAAGCTGGCGAAGGGATGATGTTAAATTTTGAAAATACAGATCTACTAAAAGATATTAAATGGGTTCACGCAGAAAGCAAGGAGGTTTATACCAATGATATAAAATTAGATTGTAATGTTGAAAAAATAGAAGGGATTTTTGACAGTACTGCCATTAAAAGATTACTTGTAAACCTCATTGGTAACGCTGTTAAATATGGAGATAAGGAAAAACAAATCACTATTTCCATAATAGATGAAAAGGAAGCTGTCGTAATAAAGGTTCATAATTATGGAAAACCAATTCCAGAAGCAAAACAGGAACAGATTTTTAAATTTATGGGTAGCGCTGAAAAAAACAAAAATTCGGTTTTGGGAAGTTGGGGAATGGGCTTGACGTTAACACAAATTGTTGCCGAGGCTCACGGTGGGGATATTAATCTTATTAGTGATGAAAAAACTGGTACAACTTTCACAGTTAATCTAATTAAACAGTTCAACGAACCTGGTAAAAGACGTGCGAAATTAATTTTTGAAATAGAGAGTATTTAGTTCATAAAATTACATCGGATAAAACCAGTGTACAATATCCGTTATCGGAAATAATAGGTAGTACTTTTTTGTCTTAAAAATTAAATATGGAAAACGCTGCGGAAATAAAAAGAAAATTTTCAGAAACATCATTTGCGCCCTAGAATATCATTTGCTAAATTAATAAGCTGAAAAAAATATAATGACGAACTTGACTCAATGATATCTGACACCACCACACCGGGACTCTTTCTTATATATCTCCTCATCTTTTTTATAGCGATCCTGATGAGGTATTTTGTTGCGGCCGGGGTTTTCTACTGGTATTATTATGTGTTGCGGCGGGAAAAATTTGCAGGAAAAAGACTTAGCCGAAGAGGGGGCAAAAAAGGACAGATAAAAAAGGAGATCATTTACAGCATGAAATCCTCGGCGATCTTTGCTGTGGTGGGGGCAGCTACCTTCTGGATGTGGCAGGAGGGTTTCACAGCAGTTTATACAGATATTTCCAGCTATGGCTATTTGTACCTGCCGGTGAGTTTGTTGCTGATCCTGCTCATTCACGAGACCTATTTTTACTGGGTACACCGCTGGATGCATCATCCACGCATCTTCAAATATGTACACAAAGTGCATCACGACAGTTTGGCACCCAATCCCTGGACAGCATTTTCATTTCATCCCTGGGAGAGCATTATTGAGGCGCTCATACTCCCACTTATTCTAATTTTTTTACCCGTCAATATCTTTGTCCTGGGGTTTTATCTCCTGGTCATGACTGTGAGCAGTGTGGTGAACCATCTGGATATAGAGATCTATCCGCAAAGGTTCCTAAAAAGCAGGATCGGCAAATTTTTCATCGGTGCCACCCATCACCATTTCCACCACGCCGAGTTCCACTCTAACTACGGACTCTATTTTACCTTTTGGGACCGGTGGATGGGAACTGAGCGGGAATAATTTGAATAGTAATTGGGGAATAGGGATTAGAATTTGTTTGTAGTTTGGTGGTCGTAGTTAAAAGAAAGATATCCGGATTGGAATGCCATGGACTCTGTTGTTTGCCCACCTTCCGAGTCATTCTGCCACACATTTAATGCAGCGGGGGTAAATATTCGCTATATTATGGCAATAAAAACAGCAAAACTTTAATGAGTCCCTTTGATGTCCTTTTTGAATCAGGTACATTTGAAAGTAAATAAGGCGATATATCTGAAATAAGATAAAAACGACATGTTTGATTTAAACACGCTGGCGATAATTACAAAAAAAATAGTTCAGTTTTAGAAGTTTGTGGAAGGTAAGAATGATTTCTTTTAGTGCAACTTAGGGTCTTAGAGACTTAGTGGCATCATCCACTATATACATTGTCTTAATTGCCACAAAAGACACAAGAACAAAGATTCACAAAGAATTATTTACGTATTTATGAGATCCTATAAACTATTGAAAATATCTTTGCTCTTACTTTTTAAAACAAAAATGCTTCTACAATATTCTAATTCAAAACCAAATAAATTAACCTTGCGTTTATTTTATTATCTATTTTTTCTTGTTTCTACAAACATATTTTCTCAAAATATTCAGGGTATCCTTTATGACTCTGAAGGCGTTGTGTCCAATTTTGAAATTTGGAATAAAACACAGCAACTTGCAGAAAAAACTGATGAAAGAGGATTCTTTCAAATAGAAGCTGAGATTGGAGATTCCATCATCTTTAATTCTATGGCGTATGAGAAACATATTTTATTGGCACTCCCAAAACATTTTGATGAACAAATTGTCGTTGATCTTAAACGCGATATAAATAACTTGAATCAAATTAATTTGACGGGTTTCAAAAAGGAATTTGACCCAAAGAAATACAATAAAAACTTCGGAGCAATAATTAAAAAAGATAGGGAGGACCATCCTTATCAGTATGAAAAATTAAATCCCCAGGGAAATTTTTTGGCATTGTTTGGTATTATATATCAGCAATTTTTTAAAAAGAAGCCTTCGGAAAAAATCGTCGTAAAAATTACATTCGATGACTTTAAAAAATTGTTTGAAACAGATAATTTAATAAATGAACGATTCCTGAAAGAAGAATTAAAAATCCCGGGTGAATTAAAGAACTTATTTTTTGATTATCTGGATTCTTTATCCTGGAATGCTGAGCTATTATTACAAGAAAACAAAATGAATTTAATGCAAAATCTTTATGATAGCAGTAGTGAATACTTACAAAGCATAAGGTCTAATGATGTTTATAAATAACTATTGCCAATAACTATTATGGTAAATTTGGAAAATAACCACAAACTAATTCAATTAAAAATGAAAAAAAATACATTTGAGAACTTGATGATCGTAGCAACTGCTGCAATTCTTTTAATTGTAACGTACCTTGGGAAAGAAGCCTATGGTTTAATAGCATTAATTCCATTTATACTCTTATTTTTAAGTGGAAAATTATTTTATAAGAAACTGTAGCTTAATGTAACCTGAAAAAAGCACCTTTTAAAATTTCCTAAAACTGAACGATTTTAATCTAGCGGAGTCTAATCGATTTCAATATCTAGATTTCCATTCTCGAAATCCTCAATTAATTTTTTTGCTTTTTCAAAATCCTGAATTTTAACTTTTAGAATTACTGGATTAAATCCGCCCGGACTTATCGCCCAGGGTTCAATAGTGGCCATATTCTCGTTTTCAGTAAATACCTGAATATTTATATTTTCCAATAAATTTCTAATATTCATTGTTTCGCTAAATGTTCCTCTAAATATATTTATCATTTGGTTTATTTTTCTATGGGTTTCTATTGGTTTTTTGTGGTATCCTAAGTGATTTGTTTAAATAATCAATTTACAATTGTTTGCAGGGAATTGGGAATTCATAAATTCTGTGTTCCAATTGGTCTGCTCTGCGACTTGTCTATGCTACGATTTGATCAAATTATTACAATCCATTATTTTTCCAATCTTTCTCTCAAATTTTGGAATAATCTCATAGGTATTCAGTTTAAGGCAGAATTCCAGATCGTCTTCCTGCCCTAATCTTCTCAGGCGGTTTGCACCATCAGATTTGAGGATTTCCTCCTTCATTTTATTCATATCTATGCTGCTGCCCTCAAGCTGGGATTTAAGATATCTCGCACATTCTTCATCTTCTGTTGCCGGTTCAATCGCCTGATTTCCGATGGCCAGAAGGCTTATTTTTCGGGGATTTTTTTCTTTCAGATAATTGACGATCGCCCGTGCATTAGCAAAACTCCCTATCAATATTTCGTCTGCATTTTTTGAATATACAATTCCCTGGGAACCGGCAGAAGTGGTGAGGATTATTTTTTTTCCGTTTAAATCGAGGTTGACTGCTTTAACAGGAGAATTGTCGTGATCAAATCCTTTGGGAGGAATTCCGCCTCTTTCTCCAAAAAGCAAATAATCCTGATTTTCCTTCTTCAGGCAATACGCTTCTTTTATTTCGCCCACAGGAATTATGTATTCCGCACCGCCGGCAAGGCAGGCAAGAATCGTATTGCTTGCCCTGAATACATCAATAACTACTGTGATCCCGTCTGCAGTTTTGGCCCCCTCCAGGCATCTGCTAATTACTATCCTCATTTTGTAAGCAAATTGTTTTTGGAATTCTAATTCCTAAGTTTTTTGATTGGGTATTGATTCGGTAAAATTTGTGACATTTCTACTTTTTTATTCGTAATATAATAATATTTTTCCGAAACTGTTATATATCAACTGAGTTAAAGTTTTCTGTGAGACTTTTCCGGTAAAGGAAGGTTCTGGCACATTAGAATTCTTATAACGAGATTTCAATTGCACTGTATCAGCTACTTATAAGTTATTTACCGATTTTTTTTATTCTATTCAGCAAATCTAAAACCTTGTTGATTCCCCCTTAAATATTATTTTAAATTCAATAAAAACACATATTTGTTGTAAATAATATTAACTTTGGATCCTTCTGGTGTTTTTAATTTACAAAATACAACATTATGATTACATTTATTACTGCCATAGTTTTATTGGTATTGGGATATATTTTTTACGGTAAATTCGTTGAAAGTATATTTAAACCCGATGTAAATAGAACTACTCCCGCCTATACCCACGCAGACGGAGTAGATTTTGTTCCCATGAACAGCAATAGAAATTCCTTGATTCAGATTTTAAATATCGCAGGAGTAGGGCCGATTTTTGGACCAATTTTAGGTGCATTATACGGTCCAGTAGCTTTCATTTGGATAGTAGTAGGTGCCATTTTTGCCGGGGCTGTTCACGATTATTTAACGGGGATGATCTCCATTAGATTTGGGGGCGCGCATTTACCCGCTTTGGCGTCGCGATTTTTAGGAAAATCCTTTAGTCACGTAGTTAATTTTTTCACTGTTTTGTTACTTCTTCTGGTGGGAACCGTTTTTGTTTCCGCACCGGCAAGTATGATAAATGACCTTGTAGGCACTGACCTAAATATACTTACCTTAATTGTATTGGCCATTTTTCTCTATTATATCATTGCCACTATTTTACCTATCGATAAAATTATCGGGAAAGTATACCCTGTTTTGGGACTCTTATTATTGTTGAGTGCCGTAGGCGTTGCAATTGGGATGTTTATGTATGGAAATCCAATTCCGGAATTGACTCTCACAAATCTGCATCCTAAAGATATTCCGTATTACCCGGTAATATTTTTAACAATCTCCTGTGGTGCTTTATCTGGATTTCATGCAACCCAATCTCCCATTATCGCCAGGACCATCAAAAATGAAAAAGAGGGACGAAAAGTATTTTATGGGATGATGATCGTTGAAGGAGTTATTGCGATGGTTTGGGCTGCAGCTGCAATGAGCCTCGTTAGTGGCGAAGGCCTTGCTGTGATGCTTGCAGATGAAGGTCTTCCAGCAGTAGTAAATAAAATTGCAACTGTATTTTTAGGGACTATTGGTGGAACAATTGCTATTTTAGGAGTGATAGTTTTGCCAATAACATCAGGGGATACTTCCTTTAGGGCAGCGAGAATGATCATTGCAGATTATCTGAAAATTGATCAGAAGGCTTTAAGAAACCGTTTTATGATCGCGATACCACTTTTTGTGATTGCATTTGTTCTTACAAAAATAGATTTTCAACTTCTATGGAGATATTTTTCCTGGGCAAATCAAAGCATCGCCGCAATTGCTTTATGGGTTGGGACTGTTTATTTATACCAAAGGAAAACTCTCTATATAATTGCGTTAGTTCCCGCATTTTTCATCACATCGGTTCTCGGATCCTATCTTTTTTATGATCCTACCATAGGTTTTGGAATGGACATCATAACCTCAGATATTATAGGAATTGCGATTTCTATTTTAATAACCATTTTATTTTTTGTTGTTATGAAAAAGAACAAGGAATTGCCTAAAACCGAGTATCATGTTCAAGAAGGCGGAAAGGTGTCACCAAAACGTAAAAATGTGCCGGTAGAAGAAAATAGTGATGCCTTATAACCAAAAATAAGGAGGTATGATTTTTTGACGAAAATTAAATTCACTCCACCTCAAAATTAAAATAAGTTTCAGGATAAGGCTCCATCCTAAAGGTATAATGCCACCATTCCTGGGGATAGGACCGGAAACCGTATTTGCTCATGACTCTTTTCAATAATTCCCTGTTTTGTTTTTGTTCTGGAGTGACCTGTGAAGTAACGTGATGGGAAATCTCCCCAAAGAAATCATAGGTGCCACCCATATTGAGTTCTTCCCCGGAGTTTGCGTCAATCAGGGTTAAATCAACGGTTCCACCACGCGAATGGCCGGATTTTGTTGCTATATAACCTAAGCTGAATAAATCCTTTTTATCGAGTTCCGGATAAAATTCACGTTTCATCAAGGTGTCTCCGGGATTTCGTGCCCATTCCATAAAATGGTTTACAGCACGTTGCGGCCTGTATGCATCAAAGATCTTCAGGCAATATCCCACATCTTTCAGCTCTTGCTGAACTTTTTGCAGAGCTTCCGCCGCCGGTTTGCTTAGTATTGCTTTTGGCTGCTTATAGCCGCGAATCGGTTTTCCAACAAAGTTATGTGACCCGGCATAACGAATATCCAGCACGATATCAGGAATAAGCTCTTTTACATATACAAAACCTTCCGGTAGTTGGTTTTGTATATTTTTGTTTGTGCTTATTAAAAATGTCAGGATTAATAAAATTGATAAATATTTCATGGAATGCATTTGAAGTACAAAACTAAAAAAACCGCCGATATGGGCGGTTTAATTTATAGATTAAATGTGATTACTTCATATCTTCCGTGTCTTTCTTTCCATCTTTTACTTTCTCCTGAACTTCTTCTTTCACCTTTTTGGCGCCTTCTTCAATTTTCTCTCCGGCCTTTTTGACATTGGTCTCAATATCTTTACCAATTGCTTCTACCGCCTCTTTGCTTTTTTCCTGAGTGGTTTCTCTGCAGGAATAAAATGAAGTGGTAATTCCGGCGATCATTAACAATAAAAATAATTTTTTCATAATAGTGTTTTTATATGGTTAATCAAAAAAAGCCATCACAATCGAAATTGGATGGCTTTTTTCAATATTAATGTAAATGACTATTGTTGGTCAGCATTAACATCATCTGCAGCTTCTTCTTCTACTTCTTCTGCCGCCTCTTCCACAGCTTCTACAGATTCTTCAGTAGCTTCTTCCATATCGTTTCCGATTTCTTCTACCGCATCTTCTGTTTTTTCTTCGGTAGTTTCTCTACAAGAGTAAATTGATAAAGAGAAAACTGCAGCCAATAATAATAATGATAATTTTTTCATTGTAAAAAATGTTTAATTAGTTGAGCAACAAATTTAGACAAATTTTTAAAATTGCAATGAACTCTTTTCAGTTTAATATGTTTAACTGATTTTTAGTGTATTTATCATGTTAAATTTCATTCTTTTTCCTGATTTACAGATGTATGTATTTTAGTTTTCTGTTTTCATTTCCTTCTTTTCCTCCAGGTTTTTTATTTTTTCCAGTCGGTATTGCGTGGCTGGGTTTTCTTCTGAAAATCTCGGATCGGTGATGTAAGCTTCTTTTCTCATTTTGCTGATTTCAATACTCAAAAAATCAAATTCTTCTGTCACTTTTCCGAAGAGGGCATACACGCCAGGCCCCCTAAACTTATATTTTGAAGCAGTTGGCGGAAATAGGACAGTGTCAAAAAAACGGCCGTCATTATCCGTAAAAGTACCGAAATTCATGCGTTTACCTTTTGCGGTCGTGGTATTTTTAACTGTTACCAGATAGCCGTAGATCAGGATATTTTTGTTCAGAAAATCTTTCAGGTCTTTCTGGCCGTAGGAAGTTTTAGGTTCTTCTTTTAATAATTCAAAATGGCTGCACAAGGGGAAACCCAACAATTCAATTTGCTCAAAAGCGGCTTCCAATTGGGTGGTGTGCAGGTCCGGAAGCTTAAATTTTTTATGATTCTGAATAAAAAGCGGCAATTGATCTGGTTTTCTGGTGGTTTTCGCGAGTTTAAAATGCGCTTCCCACAGCAATTTGTACTTATCGATCCCGGTAAATCTGAAGGCATTGATCCTGATGAGAATGCTTATTTGTTCTATCCCGATAGTCACCCGTTCCAGGAAATCTTCAAAAGATTGGAACCTGCCGTGAAAATTTCGGTTTTCCAGTATGCGTTGGGCTGCGCGCTGTTCGAGTTCTTTTAAAAGACCAAAGCCCAGGTAAATATGGTTTCCTTTTATGGTATTATGGAAATCCCCTTCATTAATGCAGGGCGGTTCTATAATGGCGCCGCACATTTTTGCCTCGTGCACATAGAGCTCGGGAGCGTAAAACCCGCCACCATTGTTAAGCGTGGCCACCATATATTCCAAAGGGAAATAGGCTTTTAGAAACAAACTCTGGTAACTTTCCACTGCATAACTGGCCGAGTGGCCTTTTGCAAAGGCATAACCGGCAAAGCTTTTAATTTGCTCCCACACCTCAAAAATCGTTTTTTCTTCAATCTTTTTCTTCCGGCAGTTGGCTATAAATTTTTCCTCTACCTGCGCAAATTCTTCCCTGGAGCGGAATTTCCCGCTCATTCCGCGGCGCAATACATCGGCTTCTCCCAGGCTGAGGCCGGCAAAATAATGAGCCACTTTTATCACATCTTCCTGGTAGACCATAATCCCATAGGTGTCCGGCATAATTTTGGCCAGTTCCAGATGTGCATTGGCCCGGCGTTCAGGATAGCGGTGGCGCAGGATGTATTCCCGCATCATTCCGCTTTTTGACACGCCGGGACGAATGATAGAACTTGCAGCTACCAATCCCAAATAAGTATCGGTTTGCAGTTTTTTGAGCAGCATCCGCATTCCTGGGGATTCCACGTAAAAACAGCCTATACAGAGGCCTTCTTTTATAAGATTGTTTATTTTTGGATCTTTTTTGAATTTATTGACATCGTGAATGTCAAAAGCCGGGGCATCGGGTTGGTTTTTAGCGATAATATCCAGGGAATCGCGTATTTTACCCAGGCCGCGTTGGGAGAGAATGTCAAATTTGTACAATCCCACATCTTCGGCAATGATCATATCAAACTGTACGGTGGGAAAACCCTTTGGAGGCAGGTTCAAAGCCGAAAAACAGGTGAGGGGCTTGTTCGAAATTAAAATTCCGCCGGCGTGAATGCTCAGGTAATTTGGCATTCCCTGGATCAGATTTCCGTATTTCAGTACGATCTTATGTGTGTTGTCCAGATCTTTTTCGTGAATATAGCCCCCGCCCAATTTATCTATATCCTCTTTTGGCAACCCGAAAACTTTCCCCAGTTCCCTGATAACCGCCTTGTATTGGAAGGTGTTGTAGGTAGCCAGCAATGAGGTGTGCTCAAATTCTTCAAAAATAAAACGCGTGATGTCTTCACGGTTGTTCCAGGAAAAATCGATGTCAAAATCCGGCGGACTGGTGCGAAATTCATTGATGAACCGCTCAAAATACAAATCCAGTTCAATGGGATCAACCTCGGTAATTTGCAGTAAATAGGCAACGATACTGTTGGCCCCGCTGCCACGGCCTACATAAAAATAGCCTTTTTCCCGGGCGTATTCGCAAATGCGCCAATTGATTAAAAAATAAGGGATAAAATTTAGGTTTTTGATCACTTTTAATTCTGAAGTCATCCGGGCGTAAACATTTTCCGATGCTCCGGGATAGCGAAAGGTCAAGCCTTTTTGGCACAATTCCTCCAGCAGTTTTTCGTCTTCTTCCCTGCTTCCTTTAAAAATTTGCTGATTTTGTGGTTTCCTTTCTGCTGAAAAGTCGAAGTGAATGCTGCATTGATCCAACAGGTCCTGGGTGTTTTTAAAAATAAATCCGAAATCTTCAAATTTATCCTGAAGGCTTTTCAAAGTATACATTTGCTCGTCTGCAGCTGCCTGCTCTTCGGGAGGAAGTTTGCTCAAAAGAGTATTTTTATCAATAGCGCGCAACAGTCGGTGAGCGTTGAAATCCCGTTTATTCCTGAAGGTAACCGGCTGCAATACCACCAGTTTTGTGGTTAATTCCCGAAGTTTTGAAAACCGGAGTTTCCTCAATTCATTTGCCGAAACCCCAATAAATTCATGAGCTTGAAATTGGTTAATTTCAGAGATCATCACTTTTTCAAAGGGATAAATAACAAATGCGTTTTTAAATTGTGGCGCTTTTTCGGGAAGAGGTAATTTTTTCTGAAGATGTTCGGAAAGAAATTCGTTCAATTCCCTGAAACCTTCATTGTTTTTCGCGATCCCCACAAATTGTTGCTGCGCCCCATTCCTGAAATCTATTCCCAGTACCGGTTCTATATTGTACTCTGCGGCTTTCCGCACAAAATTCAAACAGCCTGAGGTATTGTTGATATCTGTAAGCACCAGTTTTTTAACATCGTTTTCCCGGGCCAGTTCCAGCAATTCAATTTCTGAAAAAGTGCCAAACCGAAGGCTGTAGTATGTGTGGTTATTCAGGTACACGGAAGTTAGTATTGAGAAGTGAGTATTGAGTATTGAGATGTTGAGTGTTAAAGGGGAATTGAGTTTATGGTTTATGGTTTGTTATTTATGGTTTGGCTCGTGTGTGGAATCTGTTTTTTCTTTGGTCTTTTCTCTTGGTTCTTGACTCTTGGTTCTCCCCCTTCGGGGGTCGGGGGGCTTTTACTGTTTCCTATGCGCCAGCACCACCGGCGGTTCTCCGTTGAATGGATTGGCGATGCGGCCGATGGTTTTCGCTCCCAGAGAAGAGGCACGCAACACGCTGCGGTCTCCGTAACGATTTCTTATTTTGTCCATCGCGCTGTATAAATGCAGTACTTCTTCATTGTCATCAAACAAATTGATCTGGTAATTCCCGCCGGCCAAATGGCTGAAGCGGATCCCTATCAATCGTACCAGCAACCTGCGGTTATACAATTTTTTAAACAATTCCTGAATTTGCGGGATCAGGATATGATCGGCACTGGTATATGGGATTTTAAGTTGTTTGGTGTACGTATTGAAATCGGAATAGCGAATCTTCACTGAGATGCAGGACGTGAGTTTATCGCCCCGACGAAGCTGGTAAGCCATATTTTCAGTCATTGCGATCAGAATGGCCTGTAAGCGTTGCACATCTATGGTATCGCGGTCAAAAGTGCGCTCGGTAGAGATCGATTTTCTTTCAGAATAGGGGATGATGGGGCTGTTATCTATGCCTTGCGCCCTGTGCCAGATAGAAGTCCCGTTGGCGCCCAATACCCGTTGCATCATTTCCAGCGGCATTTCCTGAATGGTCTTAATTTGGCGAACACCTAAATTCCTGAGGATCTGATAGGTTTTATCTCCTACCATCGGGATCTTTTTGACCGATAGCGGCGCCAGGAATTCCTTTTCAAACCCAGAATCTATTTTTAACTGATTGTTGGGCTTGGCTTCATTTGTGGCGATTTTTGAAACCACTTTATTCACCGAAAGGCCAAAGGAAATTGGCAATCCTGTTTCCCGGATGATCCTTTTGCGCAATTCTGAAGCGTATTTGTAGCAACCAAAAAACCGGTCCATCCCCGTAAGATCGGCGTAAAATTCATCGATACTTGCTTTTTCAAAAAGCGGGACATCGGCTTTGATGATATCGGTCACATCGTTTGAATATTTGGTGTACGTGCCTGCATTTCCCCTGATTATGATGGCTTCGGGACAAAGCTGCCGGGCCATTTTCATGGACATCCCGGAATGTACCCCAAAAGCTCGGGTTTCATAACTGCAGGCTGCTACCACGCCGCGATCACTGGTGCCACCCACAAGGAGTGCACGGTTTTGAAGACGGGCATCCATTTGCCGTTCCACCGAAATGTAGAAGGTATCAAGATCCAGATGTAGCACTGTTTTTGTCATAATTAATTTATAATTTTTCCTGTTTTTTGGCCACTAATGCACTAATTTTTTCTCTTTCCTCTTTCCTCTTTCCTCTCTTCTCTCTTCTCTATTTTCTTTTGTCTTGTCTCTTCCAACTAGGAATATTTACAAAATTATGGAATTATTCCATTAAATAGGAAATAATCCGAACTTAAATTTGGACTTATTCCGAAAAAAGTTATATTTGTGTATGGGAACAGATATAACACTCGAGATCAGGCGATTCAAGGAAATTCGCGATGACCATAATTTTACGCAGGCGGAGTTTGCCGAACTGTTAGGAATTAAGAATTCCACTGCCGATATAGAGCGTGGCCGTACAAAACTATCCGGAAAACTGGTAGCGGAATTGTTAAGGCAATTTGGGATAAATCCCTTATGGTTATTTGGCGAGAGCAGCCAGAAATACCTTTCCGTAAACAAGGGAGATGTTAGCCCGAAAGTCGTGACGGTGAACAGTGGGGAGCAGGAAAATATCGTGCTGGTAAACCAAAAGGCCGCGGCGGGTTATCCGCAAAACGTGCAGGATGTTGGATGGTACCAGCAATTGCCGGCTTTTGATATCCCCTTGCCGGAATATCGCAATGCCACGTATCGGGGTTTCCAGGTAGAAGGGGATAGCATGATGCCGAATTTACTTCCGGGGGAATGGGTGTTGGGAAAAGCCGTTCCGAGTATAGGGGAAATTAGCAAAAGCAAAATTTATGTGGCGGTGCTTTATGATTCTGTATTGGTGAAAAAGATCCAAAAACTGGACGATCCGTATAAAATATTACTGGTTTCAATAAATGAAGAATATGCACCCATGGAAGTCCTGATAAGCGATATACAGGAACTTTGGCAGGTAAACAGCAAACTTACCTTTAGTGTGGATGCCACCTCAGAAACCGGTTTGCTAAGACAGCTTCAGCAATCCATGGATGAACTAAAAAGCGAATTTAAAACCTTTAAACAATAAAAAGATCCATCCCGGTTATGGATGGATCTTTAAAGTTTAGCCGGTAGATTAGTTTACTAATCTCCTATATCTTCTACAGCATCTTCTACATCATCGGCTGCTTTTTCAATTCCTGACTTTTCTCTGCAGGAAGTAAGCACTATACTTGTAGTAAAGGTAAGTGCCAGTAATAAAACTAGTTTTTTCATAATTTAAGGTTTAGTGGTTGAATTTAAATATAAACATAATTCTGTAAAGAATCTACATATCATCGGTTCCACCGGTACCTGTGTTCTCTTTTATTTCATCATAACCTTCTTCAACGGCATCCCCAACATCATCGGCCGCTTTTTCAATAGCGTCCCCGGTATCATCGACGGCATCTTCAAGATCATTTTCCATGTGGTCCATGTCATCGTTCATTTCCATTTCGTGTTTATCTTTGTTTTCATCCCTGCAAGAGGTAAAAAAAGCACTAAACATAAAAACACTTGCCAGCATCAAAATTGACTTTTTCATAAATTTCGATTTTAGTTAATTATTGGTTTTAAAAAAACTATTAATTCTCGTCACCAATTTTATCAATTTCCTTATCTATTTTTTTATTGACTTCAGAATCTACTTTTTCAGCGGCTCGTTCAAAAGCACCTTTTGGTTCTTCTGTAGTTTCGGTTTTTTCAACTTTAACTTCCCTGATCACAGTTTCTTTTTCCGTGGTTTCCCTACAAGATATAAGTGAAGTTGCAGTGAAAATGAATAAGGCAGTTAATAAAATAATACGTTTCATATTAATTAGATTTAGGTTTTAAAAAATCGAAATTACTACTAATTTAAATGCAGCGGTTCTATTTTTAGAATATTTTAATATTTTTTAAAGAAAATCTTAAATATTATAGGGTAATTTAAGAATTTTTAACATAATTATTTTTCAAATATCTTTCTATAATTCTTGTGGCGCCAGTGTTATTTTTTATAAAGTGCCCCGCTATCTCTCCTGTCTTGACCCTAAAATCAACTTCGGTAAGCAGTTTAGATAAAATTTCCGAGAGTTCTTCCCTGGTGGCTACAGGATATAATCCGGCAAGTTCCTGTAATTGTTTTGCCTCCGGGAATTTATCAAAATTATTTCCTGTTATTATGGGAATTCCGAAAGTTGCGGGCTCCAGAATGTTGTGCAACCCAGTATTCCCGGCTGCCCCGCCCACGTATGCAATATCGGCATAACTATAAACCTTGCTCAACAAGCCAATGGTATCGATTATAAAAACCTGATAATTGACCAGGTTTTTACCTTCCTTTTCAGAATAAAGGATCGTTTTTTTATTCAGCCGTTCTTTAAAGCTCTTGATTTGATCGGATTTTATGTTATGGGGAGCAATAATAAACTTTGTTTCATTTGCTGCCTGATTGATAAAATCTTTCAGCAGAGCCTCGTCTTCCGGCCATGTGCTGCCGACCACAACGCATAATTTATCATCTTTAAAAGCTTCTATAAAATCCAGACCGTTGTCCTGTTTAAGTTGATTTGCCACCCGGTCAAATCGGGTATCGCCACTCACAGTCACATTTTGAAATCCAATGGAATTCAACAAATCTTTTGAAATCTGGTTCTGAACAAAAAAGTGGTCAAAAGTTTCCAGGGATTTCTTCATCCAGTTTCCATAAGATTTGAAAAACACCTGATTTTCCCTAAATCCACCGGAAACCAACAGGCTGGTGATATTTCTGGATTTTAATTCATTTAAATAATTTGGCCAGAATTCATATTTTATAAAAATGACCAGCTCCGGATGTGCTGTATCCAGAAACCACCTGACATTCTTTTTGGTGTCCAGCGGCAAATACACCACCGCATCTGCCACCGGCGAGTTCTTTTTGACCTCATAACCGGATGGAGAGAAAAAGCTCACCAAAATTTTGTGGCAGGGATACAGTTTCTTAACCACTTCAATAATTGGCAGACCTTGTTCAAACTCCCCCAGAGATGCCATATGAAACCAAATTACAGCATCATCCTTTTTTAATTTCGAATTGAGAATTGTTAAGGTTTCTTTCCGTCCATCAAAAAATTTCTTCATTTTCGGACTGAAATATTTTGTGAACGGGAGCAAGGAATTCACCAGCCAAACCGATATATTATAAAGTAATTGCAAATCTTTTTATTTAACTGCAAAAATAGCTCTTTCATTAAAATTGCATTGGTAGAAGGGGCGATATTTTGTATTTTCGCAGTTCTACAATAAAAAATAGATGAAACATCCAAGAGAATAAAATTTATCATACAGAAAAATGATTATATGGATGTTACATATGTCCACAAAACAATATTATAAACAGATGAAACATCTATGAGAATAAACTTTCTCACACAGGAAGATGTTTATATGGATGTTACATATGACCGATAAAAAACAAAGAAATAAACAGATGAAAAAGCTTCAAATGGTTGACCTTCAAGGTCAGTATAAATCAATAAAAGATCAAATTAACAATTCTCTACAGGAAGTGATGGAAACTTCCGCTTTTGTCAACGGACCTGAAGTTCAAAAATTTCAGAAGGAATTGGAGGAATATTTAGGCGTAAAGCACGTAATTCCCTGTGCCAACGGTACCGATGCCTTGCAAATATCAATGATGGGACTTGGATTGCAACCCGGTGATGAGGTAATAACCGCCGATTTTACTTTTGCGGCAACCGTTGAGGTGATCGCTCTTTTACAACTTACCCCTGTCTTGGTGGATGTGTATCCCAATACATTCAATATAAATACCGAAGCCATCAGGAAGGCAATAACCCCGAAAACCAAAGCTATTGTTCCCGTTCATCTTTTTGGGCAATGTGCAAATATGGATGAAATTCTCGCCATTGCAGAAGAACATAACTTATATGTAATTGAAGACAATGCACAAGCAATTGGAGCCAATTATACCTTTAAAAACGGAACCAAAAAGAAAGCCGGAACTATAGGCCACGTTGGGGCGACTTCCTTTTTTCCTTCTAAGAATCTAGGTTGTTTTGGTGATGGTGGTGCAATTTTCACAAATGACGACGACCTCGCCCACAGCCTTCGTGGAATAGTAAATCACGGGATGTACGAGCGCTATTACCACGATGTGGTTGGTGTGAATTCCAGATTAGATTCTATACAGGCCGCAGTTTTAAGAGTGAAATTGCCTAAATTGAATGACTACAACAAAGCGAGGCAGGAAGCTGCACGAAAATATAACAAAGCATTTCAAAATTGCGAATCTATTGAAATCCCACAAGTGGAAACTAACCAGAATTGTGATAAAGACCTGGGGATTTGTTCTACCTGCGATTGCCACGTGTTCCATCAATACACATTAAAGATCACTAATGGAAAGCGTGATGCATTGGCAAAATATTTGGCAGAACTTCAAATTCCGCACGGCGTCTATTACCCAATCCCGTTGCATAGCCAAAAAGCCTACAAAGACAGTCGCTATAATGAGGCCGATTTTCCTGTGACAAATCAATTAGTTAAAGAAGTGATTTCCTTGCCAATGCATACAGAATTGGACGATGAGCAAATCGCTTATATCACAAAAACGATCATTGATTTTGTAAAATAAATAATCCCGATTTTCATAATTTTTAGCAAGCAAAAATCCCTGATCTTTCGGTCAGGGATTTTTTTGTTTTAATTTTTAGGATTATGTATATTACTTAATAGATTTCCTATCCTGCATTATTCCTTTTTTAACCGCAAAGCTCGCCAAGAAAAAAACGCAAAGAGCGCAAAGAAAAACTGATATCCCTGTAGTTCCCTAGCTCATTAGATCACAGGGCAGAGGATGTCTCAGCATTCCTGTCAATTTTCTTAACAAGTCCCTGCAATACTTTTCCGGGACCAACTTCAATAAAATGCGTAGCTCCGTCTTTAATCATATTTTGAACAGATTGGGTCCACCTCACGGGAGCGGTTAATTGCAACACAAGATTTTTCTTGATCTCGGCAGGATCTGTTACTGCAGAAGCAGTTACATTTTGGTACACCGGGCAGATAGGATTATTAAAGACAGTAGCTTCAATCGCTTCAGCCAGTTCTTTTCTGGCAGGCTCCATCAAAGGGGAATGGAAGGCGCCGCCCACTGGTAGGATTAAGGCTCTTTTTGCGCCTCTTTCCTTCAGCAATTCACAGGCTTTTTCCACTGCTTTCAAATCTCCGGAAATTACGAGTTGTCCGGGACAATTGTAGTTTGCGGCAACCACAGTTCCTTCCACTTCAGCACAAATAGCTTCCACCAAATGATCTTCCATCCCTAAAACGGCTGCCATTGTAGAAGGTTGAAGTTCGCAGGCATGTTGCATGGCCAGTGCCCTTTTGTAAACCAATTTCAGGGCAGATTCGAAATCAAGGGTTTTATTGGCTACCAAAGCCGAAATTTCACCCAGGGAATGTCCCGCGACCATATCAGGCTTAAAGGAATTACCTAGGATTTCGCTCAAAATTACCGAGTGGAGAAAAATCGCAGGTTGGGTAACTTTGGTTTGCTTTAAGTCTTCGGCAGAGCCTTCAAACATAATATCGGTGATTGAAAAGCCTAAAATGGTATTTGCCTTTTCAAACAGTTTTTGGGCTTCGGGAAACTTTTCGTACAAATCCAATCCCATTCCTGTAAATTGTGCCCCCTGGCCGGGGAATATATATGCATTCATGTTTTATAAATTTTTATTTTGCTAAAATAGAAATAAAAAAAAGACCTCATAACAATTTGATGTTACAAGGTCTTTTTTACCGGTAAAAACTTCATTTATAAGCTTAATTTCCCTTTTTTTTCGATAATGTCGGCATTTTCACCTTTTGCATGAGCCAAGCCTCTTTTAAATAATTTGTTGAGTGTATTTCCACTGGAATCCCAGAAGTAGGCTTCCTCAGGAACTATCTTGAGTGCAGAAAATTTTGATTTATCGGCATCTTTGAACCATACATCATCTTCGGCGCTGTGAAATTTTTCGATGGTCTTTTTATCAGAAATTATGGAGGCATTGCCAAAAACACTCAGGTATTCCATTTCTGTAGGATGGCTGTAAAGCAGCTGCACCTGAGGGGCTTTTGTTATATTGATATTGTGTTCACTATTTAAATGGCTCAAAAACCATATATTCCCGTGTTCATCAACTTTTTTGGTGATCATTGGAACTGCACTTAATGGTTGATTCTTTAGATCTGTCATTAAAAAGGCAATTTTGATATTCTCTACCAATTTGCTTATTTTTTCAATCGCTTCTTTACTTGTTAAATTTTCAGTTTTCATTTCCTTAAGGTTTTGATTTAGTACAAGTTACCAAGTCTAACATCTGATTTCAGCTAAGGAAGTCATAAAAAGTAATTGATGAATGTTAATATTTGTAAAATTAACGAACTGCCTTAATTTAATCTTATTTACGCAAATAAGTCAGATATGTGAAAGCATATTTGTGATTTTCATCTTTGTCATGGAATACTTCTGAAATGATTTTCCATTGATTTTCATCAATATCGGGAAAAAAAATATCTGCTTCAAAGCTGCCGTGCACTCTTGTAAGTTCAATTTTATCTGCCAGCTTAATTGCCATCTTATATATTTCTCCTCCACCTATTACAAAAGGTTGAGGATCGTCTTCAGCTAGTTCAATTGCCGCTTCCAGCGAATTGACAACCAAAACACCTTCTTTTTTGAAATTATCCTGCCGGGTGATCACCACATGGGTCCTATTGGGCAAAGGTTTTGGAAAGGAGTCAAAAGTCTTGCGGCCCATGATGATGTGATGTCCCGAAGTGAGTTTTTTGAAACGTTTAAAATCATCAGGCAGGTGCCAAACCAATGTATTGTCTTTCCCCAGCGCATTATTTTCGCCGGCAGCGGCAATTAGTGTCAACATCCTGTTTAGTCGTTTAAGGGCATATTAGTGGTTCCGAAATCATTTTTCTCAATAACATCAGAAGTGGTTTTTCCCCCATTATTTGAAGGTAATGGATAGTCCATCTCCACCTTTTTTTGTAATTCGGCAATCCGGTCTTTTTGCCTTCTTACCAGTTTTTCAAGCTGGCTTTGTTCCCACTTCTTTCCCATAAAACTGTCAGTCACAAATACATTGATAAGATGAATCAGGAAAAAGAAGGTCCAGATTAAAATTACCAAAACAAACCAGTCGTAGCCCAGAGGCATAAAATCCTGTCTGTAGCCTATAACAACGTTTAAAATTATAAGAAGGACGGCACCCACGAGGAAAATCACGAAATGTTGGAACAATCTTCTTTTTTGAACGGTTCTTCGCCTTGCAATTTCGTATAATTCACGCTGATCAGTTTCGAGTTTGGAGGGGTTTTTCTTTTTGGAAAACATAAATTGAAGTACTTTAGTGGTGATTCAAATTTACTGATTTTTTATTCTATTGTTAAAATGCTTATGAAGAATTTAAGAAAACCTTTTCCCGTGTTAAAACAATATCTTTATTTGAATACTGCCGCATCCGGGCTTTTGTCTGAAAAAGTTTTGGAATTCAGGCAAGATCATGATCTGGACTTCCTGATTTCCGGAAGTATATTGAAAGAAAAGCAAGGCGAATTATTAACTGAAGTAAGGGAAACAGTCAGTTCATTTTTTAATTGCGCGCCAAATCGAGTGGCGTTGGTGCCTAATTTTTCCTTTGGTTTCAATACCCTGATGGAAGGAATTGAAAAATCCGAAAAAGTGCTTTTACTGGACGGGGATTACCCCTCCATAAACTGGGCGGTAACTTCCCGGGAGTTTGAAATTTGCACTGCCGCGATCGATGAAAATATTGAACACAATATAGAAGATGCTATCAAAGAGCATGAACCAAATGTCTTTGCTTTCAGCATTGTGCAATACATCAACGGGATTAAACTCAGCATTGATTTTCTTCGGAATTTAAAAGAAAAATTCCCTGATATTCTATTTATTGCCGATGGAACCCAGTATTGCGGTACCGAAAAATTTGATTTTGATACTTCCAAATTGGATGTTTTAATCGCCAGCAGTTATAAATGGTTAAATGGAGGTTATGGAAATGCCTTTATGCTTTTCCAGGAAAATGTGCCTGATAAGATTTCCCCCAAAAGCTGCGGATTCAATTCCCTCCAGGGAAAATACAAAGCTCACGAAGGTAATTTTATAGGTAAGTTTGAACCGGGACATCTGGATACGCTCAATTTTGGAAGTTTAAACACCGCTCTCAAATTTTTGAAGGAGATTGGGATGGAGCAAGTGGAAGAACGGGTTTCAAATTTAAGCAAACTCGCGAAACAACAATTTTCAGAATTAGGGCTTTTGGAAGAAATGGTCCAAAAACGAGACCAACATTCTTCCATTTTCAACATAAAAGGGGATACTCAATTATATAACTTCCTGAGAAATGAACATGTCATTTGTTCCCAAAGAGGTACGGGAATCAGGCTGAGTTTTCATTATTTCAATACTGAAGAAGAATTAAATTCATTGATAAAAACCCTTCGGCAATATTTAAAAGCTTGATTAGTCTGTTACCTTGACATCATTCCAAAATGCCACATAATTTTCTATGGGTTTTGCGGCGTGGCTTGTATTCGGGTAATACCAGGCAGCATCCCTATTCACTTTTCCATTCACCTCAATATTATAATAAAATGCTTCACCTTTCCAGGGACAGCGCGTATGTGAGTCACTTGGGTTAAAATATTTCTCTTTAATGGAATCTTTCGGGAAGTAATGGTTGTTCTCCACAATTTTAGTATCGTCACTTTCTGCTATTACGGTATTGTTCCAAATCGCTTTCATAAGTTATTATTTGTTCTGCTTGATGAAAATTATAATTTTGACTTCACTCACATTTTCAAAAGTCTCTTCTTTATT
>Ga0307486_1001050_pt1 | contig 22498 bp, 24 predicted proteins | sample CBIW02metaG_FD_203663 | JGI IMG/M metagenome (GOLD analysis project Ga0307486, IMG submission 203663) | Sea-ice brine microbial communities from Beaufort Sea near Barrow, Alaska, United States - CBIW 0.2 | ecosystem: Environmental > Aquatic > Marine > Coastal | place: USA: Alaska | collected...
CCTCGCGGAAGATCGTTGTGGACGATGATCCGTGTGGACCACACCACCAAGAACACGAACGCAAGCACCAACATGAGCTTGTCAAAGCGGCGTGCGTAATGCTCATACCTGGTGGTCTCCACGTTGACCTGTGCCATAGCGCTACTCCCCATCAGACAACGTGGGCCCTACCGGACTCGAACCGATGACACCTGCGGTGTAAAAGCAGCGTGTGCTGGAGCGTAACCGAGTGGGTAATCTGCCTGCTTCATAGGCTAATGATACAGACGGACACAGTGATACCCACGGCGGTGTCATAGCGTCGTAGCAACGGAGGGTGGTTGCTGTGCGGAGAATGTTGACATTTCAGGATCGGGCGCAAATCGCGGTCGAGGTGGCGCAGGGGTTGTCGGATCGCCAGATCGGTGACTTGTTGGAGCGTGACCATTCGGTCATCTGGCGGGAGACGCGTCGCAACTCGCCCAAGTCAGGTGCCTACAAACCGGTCAGCGCAGACCTCAAAGCAGCGGGTGCGCGGCGGCGGCCACTAACCCGCGCCGTTGACGCTGATCCGATGCTGCGGGCACGGGTGCTGGCTGATCTGCGGTGCTCACGCACTCCCAGACAGATCGCCGGCCGGTTGCGTTTGGAAGCAACAGAGACAACCGTAGTGACTATGACTCACTCTCCTGACGCCCAAGGCCGCACCGTCTCGCACAAAGCGATCTACCAGTGGATTTACGCTCACCCCGAGGGCGAGCTCGTCAAGCACGGCATCCTGTTGCGTTCCTAGCGGACCACTCGCAAACCGCGTCGTGGCCTGGGCGGGCGTACCGGGAGTCGCATGGTGGGCATGGTGTCTATCGATGACCGACCCGAAGACGCCGCCCTACGAGTCCCTGGTGCGTGGAAGGGCGATCTGATCATCGGTCAGGGCAACAAATCCGCAGCGGCCGCAACCCTCGTGGAACGCAATTCTCGGTTCGTGATCATCCTTGGCTTGCCTGACGGCAAACGCGCCGAGGGCCTCGCAGACGTCCTCATTGACCGGGTCAACGACCTGCCCCGGCACCTGCGGGGGTCATTAACGTGGGATCAGGGCACCGAGATGGCCAACCACGCCAAGCTCACGATCGCCACCGATTTGCCGGTCTACTTCGCTCATCCACGGTCCCCCTGGGAGCGCCCCGGCACGGCCGGCCGCCATGATGGTCAGGGTGACTGCCAGCCACATCGGGATGACGACCGCGTACACCAGATCGCACCATGGGTACAGATCTCGATTATATGAGATGATGGAGTTATTAATTCATGGTTTCGTGATTGGTGGGATGCCGCGTGAGATCGGGCGCCGCGCGCAGTGACGTTCCGATACGAGTTGATGAAATGGTCAGGTCAGGGAAGTGTGGACATGGAAGATTTTTGGGATACGCGTCGGCCCTTGTACGAGGTTAAGGCCAATTTATTCAAAGGGCTCGCCCACCCCGTAAGGGTGAGGGTGCTGGAAGTACTCACTGCAACCGCGGACGTTTCGGTCACAGATTTGTTGGCAGATACGGGCCTCGAGGCGTCGCACCTTTCGCAGCATTTGTCGGTGCTGCGTCGGCACAACTTGGTGGTGGCCGAGCGTCGGGGCAGTCAGGTGTTTTACCGGCTCGCGTACCCGCGGGTGGCGGACCTGTTGACCGTGGCACGGTCGCTAATGATCGAAATTCTCGAAACCACACAGCAACAGTTGGTGTCGACCATTAACCTGCCGAACGTCACAGCTCCGCAGCCTCATGCAGATCCTGGTGAGACGGTGACGACACAGTCCGTCTCACCGTAATAGCCCGGCATGCGATCGCCATCCGCGTCGAATGTCGGGGTACGCACCTAAGACTCTCCATAAACGTTCACGAATGACCATCACTCAGTTGGGAAACCACGTATGCGTGTCACCTTGCCGTTCTTCTCGCCGAGGACCGTTGCCATTCGAGACCACCAGAGAGAGTTTTGATGAGCGCGAAGAGTTTGACCCGTCTGATTGTCCGCACGGGCCGCATCGCCGAAACTGCACCGCCTGCTCCTACCCGTGCCGCTGGGGCAGAACGATTCCACGGAAGTGTCAACGTCCGGTACATCAGTGCGGGTGGATGCAGCGATTGCGCGTTGGAAGTGGCAAGCGCGCTGGGGCCCGTCTACGACGTGGAACGCTATGGCATCCGGCTGGTGGCGTCCCCTCGGCACGCGGACGTGCTTCTGATCACCGGAGCGGTGACCCACAACCTATTGGAACCGTTGCGTCGAACAATCGAGGCAACCCCAGAACCCCGATTCATCATCGCGGTCGGTGACTGCGCGATCGACGGTGGCGTCACGAGGGACGGATACGGCGTGGTCGGGCCCGTGTCATCAATAGTGGACGTCGATCTGACCGTGCCAGGCGCGCCGCCGAAACCGGAGCAGATCGTTGAGGCGTTGCGGCGGATGACCGGACGATGACGGCTCTCGGTTTGGGGCTGATGGCGCAGCTCGGGCTCACACTCGCCACGATAATTGTTGCCTTCAGCGTTCCCGCTCGGGCGCGTTCCCTCGCCAGCGGCATATCCTGTGCGCTGACTTCCACGGCTGGCGCACTTACCGGCGCTCTCGCCCTCGCCGGCTGGCACGGGAGCCTGAGTATCCCGTTTGCCCTGTCAGCGGATCCGGTGGAGCTCGCCCCTACGCAGCTCGGCGGACTGTTCATGCTGATGGCCTCCATCGTCGGCATCCTCGTGTCGGTCTACGGAATCGGTTACGCACACGGTGCCACGGCGTCGCCCATGTCGTGGGCCGCCCTCGCCGTCTTCCTGGTGGGCATGCAGTTGGTGCCAGCTGCCGCGGATGCAGTGTCGTTTCTGCTCATGTGGGAAGTGATGGCATTGGGCTCGACGGTCCTGCTGCTGACGGAGCATTTTCGACGTCACGAAGTGAACTCCGCGGTCGTGTGGTATTCAGCCATGTCGCAAGTGAGTTTCCTGCTGATCCTCGCAGGCTTCGCCGTACTCGCGACCAGTGCGGGCAGCACAAGTTTTGCCGAGATGCGGATACTGGAATCAGACTCGTGGGCAGCCGGCATCGCGCTCGTTCTCCTGGTCCTCGGATTCGGCAGCAAGGCCGGGCTCGTGCCGCTGAATGTCTGGCTGCCGCGGGCTCACCCTGAAGCACCGAGCCACATCTCCGCAGCGATGAGCGCCGCAATGGTGAGCATGGGTGTGTACGGGGTGCTACTGGCGTGCGTCCAGTTGTTGCCAGCTGGGCCGCCCTGGTGGGGAGCGTTGATCATGGTGCTCGGCGGCGTCTCTGCCGTGTACGGCATAGTGCAGGCGTCGGTGAACAGCCACCTGAAAGTGCTCCTTGCCCATTCCACGACAGAGAACATGGGACTGGTGTTCCTCGCCATCGGCGCCTCAGTGCTTTTGCGCGCCTACCACGCCGAGACAACCGCCGACGCCACTCTTCTCGCAGCACTATTGTTGACACTCTCCCACGCCTTGTTCAAGACCACCCTGTTCCTTGGTGCGGGAGCGATTCAGCACGCCACCGGAGAAATTAACCTGGATCGGCTTGGCGGGCTCCTCAAACGCATGCCGTGGACCGCGGCCAGCTTCGGAGTGGCGGCGCTGGCCGCTGCAGCACTGCCGGTCACGTCCGGGTTCGTCGCGGAGTGGACCCTCCTGCAATCCTTGATCCACGGTTCCGGCATCGAAGGAACGCCAGTCGCCGTAGCGCTGGTTGTGGCGATGCCTCTCGGGGTCGCGGTGGTGGCGTTGACGGCCGGGGTGGCGTTACTGACGTTCGTGAAAGCATTCGGAATCGCGTTCCTCGCTCGCCCGCGTTCCGCTGAGGCCGCCGCCGCCGCGGAAGTTCCGGCCAGCATGCGGATAGCCCTTGTTTTTGGGGCGTTGGGGATTCTCGCGGTCGGGATACTGCCGGGGCCGATCGCCGAGGCACTCGCCTCAACCGTCCCCGCAAACCGATCCCCAACAGTACGGACGGTGGGGGCCGGGGGGATTAGCATTCCCGGGATCGGTGTCCTGCTGGATCCGGCAACCCTCGTTGTGCTTGCGGCGCTGCTTCTGGTGCCGACGTTGATCATTGTCCGGCTCAATTCCCGCCGCCATCCCATCCGCGTCAGCGCGCTACCGTGGGGCGGTGGCGGATCTCGGGCCAGGCCTCGGATGCAATACACCGCCACCTCCTATGCTGAGCCGCTCGTGCGCGTGTTTGACGATGTGCTGAAACCCACCCGGGATGTGCAGGTGACCCATCTCGGTGAATCCCGGTACCTGATCGAGCGGCTCCAGGTGAACCAGCGCGTCACCGACGTCATCGAGACACGCTTGTATCGCCCTGTGCTTAATGGCGCGCAACGTTTCGGGAAGCTCGCCCGCCACGCACAGAACGGCAGCATCCACCGGTACCTGACCTACTCGTTCGTCACGCTCCTGATTGTGTTGGTGGTGGTGGCCCTATGACTGCAGCGGCTGTCGTCGTCGCGCTGATCCAGTTGGCGCTGTTCATCTTCCTCGCACCAGTACTGGTCGGGGTGATCCACCAAGTGCGCGCCAGGATGGAAGGGCGCGTTGGCGCCGGTATCTGGCAACCGTGGCGGGAAGTGCGCAAACTACTCGCAAAAAATCCCGTGCACGCTGAGGGCAGTAGTTGGGTGCTGACGATCGGCCCGATCGCGCTGCTGCTGTCGAGCCTGCTGCTGTGCGTACTACTGCCGTTGGTCGGGACACTGAGCCTGCCATTTCTCCCCAGCGATCTGTTTGTCATCGTTTCGGTCATGCTCGTGGGGGTGGTGGCCCTTGCCCTCGTTGGACTGGATTCCGGCACCGCATTCGGTGGGATGGGCTCCAGTCGACACATGACCGTGGCCGCCCTGGTCGAGCCCACAGTGCTACTGGCGATATATGCACTGTCTATTCCCGTCGGCACCAGCACCCTGTCAAAGATCGTTGAGACCCGACTGCACACCCCGGCCGTGATTATCTCCCCCGTGAGCGTGCTCGCGATGGTTGCTTTGGCCATCGCGATTATGGCCGAAACGGGGCGCCTTCCGGTCGACAACCCATCCACTCACCTTGAGCTGACGATGCTGCACGAAGCGATGGCCCTGGAGGCATCTGGGCGAGACCTGGCGTGGCTGGAGGTGGGCTCGTGGCTGAAATTGACGGTTCTCCTCGGCCTGCTGAGTAACCTCGCTGCGCCGTGGGGGGTTCTCACTGATTTCACCATCTGGTCTGTCCTGATCGGGATCGTCGCGATGACGGTGAAGATTCTCCTGCTGGGAACCCTGCTGAGCGTGGGTGAAGTATTCATGGCCAAGGTGCGCTTGTTCCGGGTACCGGAGCTACTCGCCGGATCTTTCGTCCTCGCCTTTCTGGCCGTCACCGCCTCGTACCTGGTCGCCTAGGAATCCCATGATTACTAACAACTACCCACAAATCATCGGCCTCTGCGCTGGGATCCTCCTGTTGACCTCCCTGCTCATGGTTTGGCGCCACTCACTTCTGGCATCCATTGGTCTGCTGGCGATTCAGGGGGCCGGCTTGGCCGCCCTTGTCGCCGTGATCGGTGCCCAGACCGACGACGCCGAACTCCTTCTCGCCGCCGCCCTGGTTTTCGCGATCAAGGGTGTGGCCCTTCCGCGGATTCTTGCCCGTCAGACAGGGGCGACCACTCGGACGATCGATGAGTCGCCGCACCTGAACCCGACCGCCTCGCTGCTTCTGGTCGCCGGTTTGACAATTCTCAGCTACGCCATCTTGGGTCCCATCCTCGTCCACCTCGATACGGTCACCGCACACGCCGCACCGATCGGCTTAGCCATGGTGCTGATCGGATTCCTGCTGCTGGTTACCCGGCGACGCGCTGGCTCCCAACTGATCGGATTCCTGGTCCTGGACAATGGCATTGCCACCGTAATTTTTCTTACCTCCGGCGGCGTCCCGCTCTTCCTGGAGTTGGCGATCTCCTTGGACGTTTTTTTGGTCGTGGTCATCTTGTATGTGTTTGCCGGGCGGATGCGCACCAAATTCGGCGGCACTGACGTTGACACCCTCAGGGAGTTGCACGACTGATGGATTTCACTCTCCTCGCCCCATTGGCTCTGCCGCTGCTGCTGGCGGGCCTCAGCATGCCGCACCGCCTAGCCAGTGTGACCCGATTCGCGCCGATCGCCGCCAGCATCATCGTGCTGACCTCCGGCGTTCTCCTCATCATCGCTACCGAGCACGACCAGGTACCCACCGCGTTCGGCGGCGTTCTGCGCGCCGACTCGCTTTCCGCATACATGCTCGCTGTTATCGGCGCCGTCGGCCTTGTTTCGGTCTGGGGCGGACTGCGCGCCGTCCCCACCGAACACAACAGATTCCCCGGCGGGTACGACAGCCTGCTGTGTGTGTTTCTGGCCGCAATGTCACTCGCCGTTCTGGCTGACAACATCGGGGTGATCTGGGCTTCGGTGGAAGCGACAACTATCGCCACCGCATTCCTCGTCGGGCACCAGCGCACCCGAAAATCGTTGGAAGCTGCGTGGAAATATGTGATCCTTGGCTCTGTCGGTGTCGCCATCGCACTCTTGGGTATCGTTTTAATTTATGCGGCATCCCTGAGCGCCGGTGAGCCAACCCTGTCCTGGTTGTCGCTCACCCATAACACCCTCCCGTTGGATCCTGCCCTGGTCAGAGCCGGTGGTGCACTCGCTGTGCTGGGGTTCGCCACCAAGGCGGGACTCGCGCCTATGCACAGTTGGCTGCCGGATGCCCACAGCCAGGCGCCTGCTCCCGTCTCCGGCCTCATGTCCGGGGTGCTTCTCTCCGTCGCTCTGTACGCGATCCTGCGCATCCAAGCCATCGTCGATCCCATTATTGGACCCGACTTCCTCCGCATAATGTTGGCCGTCGGCGCCCTTCTGTCGCTGGCAGTAGCGGCGGCACTGTTGATCAGGCAACGGGACTACAAGCGCATGCTTGCCTACTCCAGCATTGAGCACATGGGCATTATGACGCTCGGCGCCGCTGTCGGATCCGCAGCGATTCCGGCAGTGCTGCTGTACATTCTCGGCCACGGCCTGGTCAAGGCCGTGCTGTTCGTTCTCTCCGGCCGGATCCTCACCGCCGAAGGGACCTCCGCCATCGCGGACGTGCGCGGTTTACTGCAGCGCCGGCCAGGGCTTGCAGTCCCCTGGTTGGTCGCTATGGCCGCCATCCTCGGCTTCCCACCATTCAGCATCTTCTTCTCCATCGTGGCCATCATTCTTGCGGGCTGGGCGGCGGGTATGGGCATCGCCGTCGGCATCGCCCTCTTCCTTGTACTGGTCATTTTCTCCGCACTCGCGCGGACCACCGTGACCATGACCCTCGGATCCCCCAAGCTCGCACCCACCGATTCTGGATCCGCTGACCTCCGGCCTGCCGATCTCAACGGCACCGTGCACCCTGACAGGTCCGCCCACGGACCGCGACTGCCTCTTCTCCTCGCACTCGCTACCGCGGCTGTGATCGCATTCCTGACCGAGCCGATCGGAACCATCCTCATCCACGCGGCAGCTGTGCTGGGAGGGACCCACTGATGAACATGCCCAACCATCAGCACGCAACACTGCGCGCACATTCGGTCGACCGGGACCACCTCTTCGCCGAAGCCACGGCACTCCTGGCTGCCGGAAACCGATTGGCCATGATCTCCTGCCACGACGATGGCACCGAACTGCGTGTCGTCTACACCTTCACCTGTGACGCCCCGCACGAGGTCAGTGAGCTCATCGTGCGCGTTCCCAGCGACGACCCATGGGTCCCATCCCTTGCCTACCTCTCGCACCCGGCAGGGAATTTCGAACGCGAAATGCGCGACCTCTACGGACTGCGACCCGTCAACCATCCGCAACCGTACCGTTTGGTGCGGCACGGTCATTGGCCAAGCGGGTGGTATCCGATGCGTCACAACGCGAACGAAGTTCCCACCTTCGAACCCGATACGGAGTCCTTCCCCTTCCTCGAAGTCGAGGGCCCAGGCGTGTACGAGATCGCCGTCGGCCCGATCCATGCCGGCATCATCGAACCGGGCCATTTTCGATTCTCCGTCGTCGGCGAAACCATTATCCGGATGGAAGCCCGCCAATGGTATATGCACCGTGGCATTGAGAAACTGTTCGAAGGACGCACCCCCACAGCGGGCATCGAGCTCGCCGAAGCCATCGCCGGAGACACCGCTATCGGCCACTCGCTGGCTTATGTCATGGCCGTCGAGGCTGCATCGGGGACGGAAGTATCTGAACCCGACCGGTTGCTGCGCGCCCTGTTGCTGGAGTTGGAACGGATGCACAACCACGTCACCGACCTCGGCGCCCTCGCGAACGATGCTGGATTTGGTGTCGTTAATTCGTATGCTGGCCGACTCCGCGAAAGCCTACTGCGCATCAACAAGAGCGTTACCGGCCACCGTTTTCTGCGGGGAGCCTTAACGATCGGAGGGACGATAGTTAAGCTGCTCCCGGATCCCGACGACCTGGGTCGCATTGCCGATGAGGTCGAGGAGATCGTGGACATCACTCTCGGCCACTCCACCGTGAGGGACCGATTCACCGGCACAGGGACGCTTCCCGCAGATCAGGCGCTTCTTCTGGGCACGCTCGGCTATGTCGCCCGCGCATCAGGAGGTAGCAACGATGCACGCCAGGATCACCCCTTTGCAGACCTTGGACCCGCCTTTCACGTCGTCACCGAAACAGGCGGGGACGTGCTGAGCCGTTACCAGGTCCGAGCCGAAGAATTTGCGGTGTCGGCGGCAGTAGCGATCGACATCATCCGGCGACTCGGCGGGAATCAGGGTACCGCGCGGAGTGCGAAAGTGGCCAAACCCGGTCAGGGCCTGGCGCTTATTGAGGCAACTCGCGGAACCCTCTGTCATCGGGTCGAAATCGGCAAGCAGGGTCTTGTCACCAGACTCAAGGTTGTTGATCCGTCCTTCTTCAACTGGCCTGCGGTACCCATTGCCCTCGCCGAGACCATCGTGCCGGACTTCCCACTGGTCAACAAGAGCTTTGGCCTGTCATATGCAGGAAATGACCTCTAGCGCCCGCATCTGGGCGCAATCCGCGCGCCGCACCGCAATACCCCGTAGCACCACATGCGTCAGCAGCAGCGAGCGTGTAAAAGACACCTACTGCATCGCAAGCATGTCCCGTAGAAGGTTCGTGAGCAGTACGCGATATCTGGTGGAGCTGGCATTTCGTCGCCAAGTAGCATCGCCTGCGCTTGGTTGGACAACGGACAAGCAGGAACCTCCTCGTTTCGATTGTCACATTGTCCCAATCCTATGAGACCACCGCTTGTGGTGAGCAGATCATGGCGCCGCTGGTCGCATCCGTCGCTAGCGAGGTCGCTCTCCGCCGGAGCAGGAACGTGCGGCGGCATGCTGCGCCGCCTGGCCCGATCTTCAGCACGCTTGCATCGGAGCAAGAACACGGCCGACACGGGCCCGATCACGATGAACTTGAGCGCGTTCCAGATGCAGACGAGAGCAACGACGTAGAGCCAGCGGGCCGCTCCCCCGTCGAACAGAGCCGTACAAGTGCTCGCGGCGAAAAGTGGGCTACGACGGAGTTTTCGGACAGCGGATTTAGTGGATTCTTCTACGCTGCCAGGGCTGGCTGTTGATATCCATAGTGGACTTCGTGGGGCGTCGGTAGCCGAGCGCTGAGTGTCGACGTCGACCGTTATGAAACCCCTCGATGTAGCGGATGAGGTCACGGCGGGCCTGGGTTTTGGTGGCATACGCGGTGCGATACACACGTTCGTTCTTCAACGCCGAGAAGAAAGATTCGGCCTTGCTGTTGTCCCAGCACACGCCCGTTCTGCCCATGGATGAGCGCATGCCCGGGCGCTTCACTAGGGCCCGAAAATCGGTCGAGGTGTAGACACTGCCCCTGTCGGTGTGAAATACGGCGGTCGGCGAAATTAGGGTCGTTGCGGCCGCGTTCTTCAGTGCGTCTTCGACCAGTTCGGTGCGCAAGGGAATCGGCGATGGACCAGCCGACGACTTTCTTCGAGTAACAGTCGATGACGGTGGCCAGGTAGATGAAGCCCTGCCACGCTTGAGTTCTAGCCATCGTCGCAACACTCTGATTGGGAGTGTGTGATGGTTGGACGGCCTCGGGGTCTGGAGAACGTGCAGTACAAGGCGAAGGAGCGGGACGAGTTTTTCCGTCGTCTTGATCGTGGTGGCACGATCCGTGCTGTTGCCGCTGAGTTGGGTTTGAGCGTTGATGCTTGCTACCGGTGGCGGCGGGAGGCTGGTGTCTCGACGCGTCGTGCGAAGAACCGGGCATACACGGCGGCGAGGTCCGCGTGGATTCGGCGATACCCGTAGGTTCCTTCGGAGTCCTAAAAGAAGTGATGGACCCGTGCGGTCAATGCCTCACGCCGCACCGCAGTGGCCGATTGTGGGCGGCCCCACCAGTGGTAGAAACCCGACGTCGACACCTGCAAACAGCGGCACATTTTCACGACCGGGTTGCGGTTGGCGGGCTCGGCTTTTGGGAGTCGATGTATTCGTACTTGCTCACTACCGCTGCTCCCGCGCGAAGTAAGCGGCCGATTTTTTTAAGAATTGGGCCTCAGCTTTGAGCTCCTTCAAACGGGCCCGCTCCGAGACCGTCAACTCGGTCTCCGTGCCGCCGTTGGCCTCCCGGTACTTGATCAACCAGTTGCGCAGCGTCTCTGGGCCGACCCCGTAGGCGTCGGCCACGTCCTTGATCGGCTTCGACGTGGAGATCACCTCAAGGCACAACTCGTCCTTGAACTCCTGAGTAAATCGTCTACGCGATGTGGACATGATGTCTCTCTACCGGTAACACCCTCATATTAAGAGAGCCCACCGTCCGAAAACTCCGTAGCAGCCCAGTTCATGAACGCTCTATGCGACGACGTTTGCCTTGGCCACCGGTTTTTTGGTTCGGGTGCAGGGCCGTCTGAAAGCCCAGTTGGGCTCTTTGTTGGGCTCAACGGTCTTTTGGTTGCGGAGAGGAGCGCACGCCGGAGCGCCAAAATGTTTGCTTTAGCAGGCGTTTTGTTCACCAGCATCAGGAATAGTGGGCCCTACCGGACTCGAACCGATGACACCTGCGGTGTAAACGCAGTGCTCTAACCAACTGAGCTAAGGGCCCCAACCCTTTCGGGCCTCACCATTGTGGCGCACGAGCGCGGATTGCGGTAATCCGCCACGCGCGAGCGCGACTTTAGCGACGGTCAAGTGCGAGTGGGAGGGCTGCCCGATATTCATCGAGGTCACGTGCTTGGCCCATCGCGCTCACGATCGCCCAGCGCACGATTCCGTCGCCGTCAATCAGGAACGAACCACGATTTGCCAGGCCCTTGTCCTGATTGAACACACCGTATGCTCGCGCTGCCTCGCCGTGCGGCCAAAAGTCAGACAAGATGCCGCCCGGGTACGCGTGCGAGTCTGCCCAAGCTTTGAGCGTATAGATCGAGTCACATGAGACGACCACGACTCTCACGTCATCATTGCCAAGTAGATCCTCGGCGCCCCGTAGATCGACGAGTTCGTTGGTGCAGGTATCGGAGAACGCGAACGGAATAAAAATCACCAGCAGGCCGATGCCTCGGAAACTTTCCAACGTCACCGTCCGGCCGTGCTGGTCGAGCAAGCTAAACCCTGGTGCGGCCTCTCCGACTAATGGCTGCGCCTGCGTATGAAGCTCCTCAGCCTCAGCCGCCTCCGTTGCAGCTAAATCGACGACCTCGGTCACTTAGAGCGGCCCTTTTCCTCGAGCTGCGTGCAGGACCACGAGTCGCCGACCACGAAGGTGGACGTGGCATGCAAGCCGGCCAGCGACGCCGATTCGCCGATGACTCGCGGCTCCACGTGGCCGATTTTGCCAGCTTTGGGAGTGAGCACCCACATGGATCCTCCGTCGTCAAGCAGCGACTGGGCGTCCATCAGCAGGTCGGCTAGGTCTTCGTCGCCATGTCGGAACCACACCAGCACGCCGTCGGTTACGTTGCCGTAGTCCTCGAACACGATCGACTCGCCAGTTGCGTCTTCGATGCCCACTCGTAGGTCTTTGTCGACGTCCTCGTCGTACCCGAACTCCTGAATAATGTGGCCCTTGTCGAGACCAAGCCTCGCGATCATCGTCTCATCGACTGATGTCGGGTCCTCCTGTGTCGCCACGGCGGCGTCGCTCCTTGTCTTTGGGGAATGGGCGCCTCCACGTGCGCCTGCGACCACAGTAGAGGCACCTGCACCCCCTATGCAACGGGGACCAGACCGGGACTGGACTACGCACGAAAGCGCTGCGTCCAGGCGCTGGCGTGACATTCGTCAGCAATGTGACAAGAATGTTCAAAGAGGCGACACACCCGCTACGCCCCCATTGACACTATGGCGCACTACCCCGCGCCCGGCAGGAAGGCCCCCCTGTGGCACTACACGGTGACGTTGACAACGATCCAAACGAGACGAACGAGTGGCTTGAGTCGCTCGACGACTTGATCGAAACAAATGGCGAGGGCCGCGCGGAGTTTATTCTTGATCAGATGTTGGAACGGGCCGCTCAGCGACGGCTGAGCGTGCCACTCAGTCTCAACACCCCTTACGTCAACACCATCCATTACGAGGACGAACCTGAATTCCCAGGTGACGAGGTCATCGAGCGTCGTTACCGCGGGTGGATCCGCTGGAACGCCGCGGTCATGGTGACTCGTGCGCAGGCCGACGGAAAGGGCGTGGGCGGGCACATCTCGTCCTACGCCTCCGTCGCAACGCTTTACGAAGTGGGTCTCAACCACTTCTTCCGCGGCAAGGACCACCCCGGAGGCGGTGACCAGATCTACTTCCAAGGGCACGCCGCACCAGGGGTTTACGCCCGCGCGTTCGTCGAGGGGCGCATGTCCGAGGAAGACCTGGACTCATTCCGACAGGAAAAGTCTGCGCCAGGGCGCGGGCTGTCCTCCTACCCCCATCCTCGTCTCATGCCCGACCTGTGGGAGTTCCCCACGGTATCCATGGGGCTGGGACCCGCATCGGCTATTTACCAGGCCTGGACCAACCGTTACCTCCACCTGCGTGACATCAAGGACACCTCTGAGCAACAGGTGTGGGCCTACCTGGGTGACGGTGAGATGGATGAGCCTGAGAGCCGCGGCATGCTTCAGCTCGCGGCGAACCAGAACCTCGACAACCTGACCTTTGTAGTTAATTGCAACCTGCAGCGCCTGGATGGCCCCGTGCGCGGCAACGGCAAAATCATTCAGGAACTGGAGGCATTCTTCCGCGGAGCTGGCTGGAACGTGCTCAAGGTGGTCTGGGGTCGTAATTGGGACCCGCTGCTCGAGCGCGACGAAGAAGGTGCGCTCGTGAACCTGATGAACACCGTCCCCGATGGCGACTTCCAAACGTTCCGCGCCGAGTCGGGCGCGTTCATTCGCGACCAGTTCTTTGGCGGCGACCCACGTGCCAAGGAACTTGTCAAGGACATGACGGACGACGAAATTTGGGCGCTCAAGCGCGGTGGTCACGACTACAGCAAACTTTATGCGGCGTACGCCAAGGCGATGGAGAAGAACGGCAAGCCCACTGTGATCCTCGCCAAGACGATCAAGGGCTACGGGCTCGGCGCCAACTTTGCAGCACGTAACTCGACCCACCAGATGAAGAAGCTCGCCGCCGCCGACCTCAAGGTACTGCGCGACACGTTCGAAATTCCACTCACCGACGAGCAGCTCGAGGCGGACCCCTACAACCCGCCCTACTACCGCCCGGACCCCTCGGACCCCGCCATTCAGTACATGCTGGACCGCCGCAAGGAGCTAGGCGGATTCGTGCCCGAGCGGCGCGATCCCAAGACGCAAATTACGCTTCCCGACGACAAGAACTACGAGCTGCTCGCAAAGGGCTCGGGCAAGCAGCAGGTCGCGACCACCATGGCGTTTGTGCGCCTGTTCAAGGATCTGGTGCGCGACAAGGAGTTCGGCAAGCGCATCGTGCCTATCGTCCCGGACGAGGCCCGCACGTTTGGTCTCGACGCGATCTTCCCGAGCGCCAAGATCTTCAACACGCAGGGTCAGAATTATCTGCCTGTGGACCGCGAGTTGATGCTCAGCTACAAGGAGTCCGAAGCCGGGCAGATCATGCACACCGGGATCAACGAGGCTGGCTCGGCTGCCGCCTTCCAGGCCGTCGGAACGTCGTACGCGACTCACGGCGAGCCGATGATCCCGTTCTACATTTTCTACTCGATGTTTGGCTTCCAGCGCACGGGTGACCAGTTCTGGGCGGCGGGCGATCAGCTCACGCGCGGATTCATCATCGGCGCGACTGCGGGGCGCACCACGCTCGCGGGCGAAGGCTTGCAGCACGCTGACGGCCACTCGCCCATTTTGGCCGCCACGAACACTGCGGTCGTGCAGTACGACCCGGCGTTCGGCTACGAAATCCGCCACATCGTCAAAGACGGCATCCAGCGGATGTACGGCAACGACGGCCGCGACCCCAACGTCATGTATTACCTGACGGTTTACAACGAGCCCATTCATCAGCCGGTCGAGCCTGAAAACGTCGACGTCGAGGGAATCCTTAAGGGCATCTACAAGGTTGCCGATGCCGCGCAGGGCGACGGTCCTCGGGTCCAGTTGCTCGCTTCTGGAGTGGGTGTGCCGTGGGCCCTCGAAGCCCAGGAGCTGCTGCTGGCTCACTATGGAGTACACGCCGACGTGTGGTCCGTGACCTCATGGAACGAGCTTCGCCGCGACGCTTTGGCGGCTGACGAGGCATCGTTCCTGCACCCCGAGGACGGACAGCAGGTCCCGTACCTGACTAAGAAGTTCCAGGGTGTCGAGGGGCCGTTCATCGCCACCTCGGACTTCGACCACCTCATTCCCGACCAGATCCGCGCGTGGGTGCCCGGCGAGTACGCCACGCTTGGGGCTGACGGATACGGATTCTCCGACACCCGCGCGGCAGCACGTCGCTTCTTCCACATTGATGGTCCATCGATGGCGGTCAAGGCGCTGCAACTACTCGAGCGCAAGGGGCAGGTGGACCCCGGTACCACCGCGGCCGCCATCGACCGCTACGAACTTCACGACCCCTCGAAGGGAACGTCAGGCAATGCGGGCGGGGACGCCTAGTCTTATCACCACACAACGTCAGCGGGCCCGGACTCTCAGGGTAGTTCGGGCCCGCTGACGTGTGAGTCGCTAGATCTGGTAGTCAGGCTTCTCACCCTTGGACGGGTCCGCATCAGCGGCTCCAGCGACGTCCCGGCTAGCCGTCTCGCGGTTTTCACCGGCGGCTTGCTCATCACGCACACCCGGATCATCACGTCCGGCTGATTCCGGTATGGCTTCGGGACGCGCGGCTGCCTGCTGCCCCGCCGGCGCATTGGTCGTAGTCGACTCCTGTGCGCCGTCCACGGCTGCAGGAGTCGTAGCCGTGAGTCGCGCAGATGCACGTATTGAGCGGCGCACACCGATGCCCAGGATGAGAATCACAATGAACAGAATGCCTGCCAGCACCCATAGACCGACCAATACTGGAGTTGCGAACGCGCTTGCGGGCGGCACATCAACGTACGCGATAGTGTCGCAGCCCCCCTCAACCGCGTGCACGTACCCAAATACCTGGTACGCACCCGTCAGCACCAAGCCGCTCGCATCCCTCAACTGGTTTTGGAGGTCTTGGACGTCTGTGACGCCCGCCAGCTCCTGGGCGCCCGTGGGGTTTTGCAATGTCCCTGTCTTCAGGAGGATCTGGAAGCCCGCGATGGTCATTCCCCCCGCGTTGCTGCCGGTGGTGAGCGAGGTATCCGTGGACGCCACCCAGGACACGTTGTCAGTGACGGCAGCCCGGAATGGGGACATCGCGGATGTTTGTGCTGGCCCGGTACTCCCAGTCAACGACGATTTCGCTTCGATGGTGCACCCTTCGCTGAGGGACCCACCGCCCACAAACTCGGGAATACCCGTGAGCGCGACCCCACCTAACAGCGCTGCGAACACTACGACTACGACGAACCGTTTGCGCACCAACGACACTCGCTGTGTCAAAGCGAATGTACTGATGAGCGTGATGATCGCGACGAGGCCGAACACGACCAGCCGATCAGGCGGGAAAATACCGAGTTGCCAAAGCAACGCGACCGTCACCACCCCTAAGAAAAGTCCAAATATCGCACCGGTGACGGGCTTGGGTTGTGGTTTCATCGCGGTCCTCCCTGTTTGCTTCACTAACCTACCGAGGTGCGGCGAACTCTGCTCAACTTATGAGTAACCAGACCCACCACCAATCAATGCGGGCGTGGCCACGAATGGTTCACCGCGCACTGATGCATACCCCCGCCACAAACTACTATGAACCGTAACGCCATAATTTAGGTTTCCTATAGTTCTTACCCTTGCCCGAGTACCGTTTTGGGCGGTATTTCGCAAAGTTTTGGGCTTTTTGCCCCCCGAATGGGGGGCGCGTCGATGTTGGAAACACACAACATGGTCGTAGACTGTCCGTCATGGCAACTACAGACACAAGGCAAGAAACCCTGAAGCGTCTTCGCAGCGGCACAGGCAAGCTGTCAACCGCCGCAATCACAAGCCTCGACACCGAGTACGCGTGGTTCCGAGACCTGCCTGCCCAGGAACGTTCTTGGGTCGGGACCGTCGCACAAGCGGGAATTGATGCTTTTGTGCAGTGGTACGCCGACACCTCCCGTAGTTACCGGGGTGCAACCGAAGTTTTTTCCGCGGCTCCGCCTGAGCTCACGCGCTCGATTTCCCTCCAGCACACTCTGGGCATTGTGCGCACTGTTGTCGAAGTGGTCGAGGACCACTGCGATGAGTTTGCAGCGCCCGGTGGCGAGCGGGAACTTCGCGAAGCGATTCTCCGCTATTCACGGGAGATAGCCTTCAGCGCTGCAGAGGTGTACGCGCGCGCAGCAGAGTCGCGGGGAGCATGGGACGCACGTATCGAGGCTCTCGTCGTCGACGCGCTTGTGCGCGGTGAAGTTGACGACGATCTTCCGAGCCGGGCTGCGGCGCTCGGGTGGAAATCCGGTCCCACCCTGGTAATGGTGGGACACACCAACGGCACTCTCGGCGAGGTTCAGTCCGCGGAACTGCGCCGCTCGATTCGTCGCGGTGCTTCCGGCGCATTGGTAGGCATTCACGGTGACGACCTAGTCATCATCGCCCGTTCCGACGCCGACATGGACGAGCTCACTCAACAATTGCTGCCCAACTTTGGATCCGGCCCGGTCGTCACCGGGCCGCCCGCCGTCACCCTCATTGAGGTGGCCCGTGCGACCCGCGCTGCTTTCACGGGCGTAGCTGCCGCACCTGCGTGGGCTCTCTCGCCACGGCCCGTCAAGGCGGACGACCTGTTGCCAGAGCGTGTTCTGGTGGGCGACACCGTCGCTCGAGCGAAGCTCGTTGCAGTGGCCTACGACCCCATTGTCAGCGCGAGTAGCGCGCTGGTCGACACCGTCGCGACGTATCTCGACTGCGGGCGTTCGCTCGAGCTCGCCTCGCGGCTGATGTTCGTTCACGCCAATACGGTCCGCTACCGCCTCAAGAAGGTTTCGGAGTTGACGGGGTGGAATGTGCTGTCCACACGCGACGCTCACGTGCTCGAAACCGCGTTTGCGCTCGGTCGTCTGCGCGACGCAGATCACGGATCCCTTTAGTTGGCCGCTGTAGTATCCCTACAATCAGGTACATGTGAATCCGTGAGCGCGGATTGCAACTTTTCGTGATTCATAAGGCAGTCTAGGAACATGATTGCCGTTCTCTGCCCGGGCCAGGGTGCCCAAACCCCTGGAATGCTCGCACCTTGGCTGGAGATTCCTTCGGTAGCGGAGCGACTCGCTTCATTGTCGGAAGCCACAGAAGTAGATCTGGTGAGGCACGGCACTCGGTCTGACGCAGACACCATCCGCGACACTGCCGTGGCCCAGCCGTTACTCGTCGCCACAGCGTTAGTTACCGCTCGTGAAGTACTGGGTGCCGCGTTCCCCGCCGTGACCGCCGGGCACAGCGTGGGCGAGTTCGCTGCGGCAGCGCTCGCTGGCGCGATGACGGACGAGGAAGCAATGCAACTCGTCATGGTACGCGGCCATGCAATGGCCGCAGCGGCAGCGGCTGCAGCGCCTTCGTCTATGGCGGCCGTGCTTGGCGGCGATGAGGGCGAAGTCCTTGCGGCCCTCGCCGCGCTTGGACTCACCCCCGCGAACGTCAACGGAGGCGGTCAGGTTGTTGCGGCTGGAGACAAGGACGCCATCGACTCGCTCGTGGCGGCGCCGCCCGCGCGGAGCCGCGTCATTGAGCTCCAGGTGGCAGGCGCGTTCCATACAGCGACCATGCAACCCGCAGTAGCAGAGCTAGCCGCTGCCGCATCGACAATTTATCCGAGCGACGTCGCGGAGGTGCTCCTCTCCAATACTGACGGCGCACGCGTCGTTCGCGGGGATGAGATACTTTCTCGCTTGGTTTCGCAGATAGCTTGCCCGGTACGCTGGGACCTCTGCCAGCAATCCATGTTGGAATTAGGCGTCACCGCGATCATTGAGGTCGCACCGGGCGGAGTGCTGACGGGCCTCGCTAAGCGGTCGATGAAGGGCATTCCTGCCGTCGCACTCAAGTCGCCCGAAGACCTAGACGCAGCCCGCAAACTCCTGGAGGCCCACGCATGACCACTATGTCACCCGACTCGGCGTCATCCGACTCCACGTCAACCCCCCGAATGATGTCGATCAAACGTGGGCCCGAGTTTTCGCGCATTCTGGGACTGGGTGTATATCGCGGCGAGAACTCAGTGCCGAACGATGACATTGTCGCGCCGATCGACTCGTCCGACGAGTGGATTCGCAAGATGACCGGAATCTCGACTCGAGTGCGCGCCAACAAGGAGACCGCCCTGGTCGACCTCGCGGAGCGCGCAGCCCGCCAAGCCATCGACAATGCAGGCATTGCTGCCGACCAGATAGACGTCGTCATTCTTTCCACTATCACTCACCCTCATATGACGCCTGGTGGCGCTCCAATCGTCGCCGATCGCCTGGGAATCCAAGCTGCCGCTTTCGACATCTCCGCGGCGTGCGCGGGCTACTGCTACGGCATCGCCCAGGCAGACGCGCTAGTACGCGCGGGCACCGCTCGCAACGTGCTTGTGATCGGTGCGGAGAAGATGAGCGACTTCATCAACCCCGCCGATCGCACTATCTCTTACATGCTCGGTGACGCGGCGGGCGCAGTCGTGATTGGCGCATCGGAAACGCCGGGCATCGGCCCCACGGTGTGGGGCTCGGACGGCGCAGGCGCACACCTCATCCGCCAGACAGCCTCATGGATCGAGGTACGGGACAACCGGGACGTCGCGTTCCCCACGCTCTTTCAGGAGGGCCCATCCGTCTTTAAGTGGGCGTCCTTCAAGATGGCTCCAGTAGCACGAGAAGCGATTTCTGCGGCCGGCCTGACGCCGGATGACATCTCAGCTTTCATCCCTCACCAGGCCAATGTGCGAATCATTGACCAGCTCGTCAAGCAAATCGGCCTACCCGATCACGTGGCTGTCGGTAAGGACATCGTCGACTCTGGTAACACCTCCGCGGCATCCATCCCGCTGGCCACGGAGAGGCTGTTCAGGGACGGGGACGTCAAGTCTGGCGACCTCGCATTGCAGATCGGGTTTGGCGCTGGACTGGTTTACGCCGCACAGGTCATCGCGTTGCCGTAGGCGTTCGCGCCGTGGTGGCACAACCCCTTCAACATTCAATTTCACAATCGTTCGATCACCGAACACGATGCGTCCGCATCACCCCGAGAAAAGGAGACACACATGGCACTGAATGAAAACGAGGTCCTCGCGGGCCTAGCAGAGATCGTCGCCGAAGAGACCGGGCTCGATGCCGCTGATGTTCAGATGGACAAGTCGTTCACCGACGCCCTGGACATTGACTCGCTGTCCATGATGACCATCGTCACGCTGGCTGAAGAAAAGTTCGATGTGCGCATCCCCGACGAGGACGTCAAGGACCTCCTTACCGTTGGCGACGCAGTAAAATACATCACCAAGGCGCAGGCGTAACGGCAGCTCATTTGGCAGACCGCCCCTACTGACCGAACTAGACGGAGAACCACACCATGACCAATGTTGTCATCACTGGACTGGGAGCGACCACGCCACTAGGCGGGGACGTGCCCACGACGTGGCAGAACGCACTCGCGGGCAAATCCGGCGTGCGTACGCTCGACAACGACTGGGCAGAGAAGTACGGGATGTCCGTAAACTTCGCGGCTCAGCTGGCCGTTCCTCTCAACGAGGTGCTCACACGCCCCGAGACCAAACGCATGGATCCGTCCGCGCAGATGGCGATCGTGGCGACGCGTGAGGCCTGGGCCGACGCTGGTACCCCCGCGGTTGATCCGGAGCGTCTAGCGACCGTGGTCTCCTCGGGTATTGGCGGGGTGTGGACAATGCTTGACGCATGGGACACGGTGAGGGAAAGGGGCGCCTCGCGCGTCCTCCCCCTTTCCGTGCCCATGCTGATGCCAAACTCCCCCACGGCCTACGTATCACTTGAACTTGGTGCCCGCGGTGGCGCTCACTCCGCAGTTTCGGCTTGTGCGTCAGGGGCTGAAGCCATCGGCATGGCGTTCGACTTGATCCGCTATGGACGTGCAGACGTGGTCGCAGCTGGAGGAACCGAGGCTGCCATTCACCCGCTCCCTATCTCCACCTTCGCCGCGATGAAGGCGCTATCCAAGCGCACCGACAATCCCGAGGGTGCCTCACGTCCGTATGACGTGACACGCGACGGCTTTGTGATGGGTGAGGGTGCCGCTGTCATGGTGTTGGAGTCCGAGGAGCACGCAGTCGCGCGTGGCGCACACATTTACGGGCGACTACTCGGCGTCGGGATGACCTCAGACGCTTACCACATCGCCGCCCCCGATCCGGAGGGCGCCGGTCAGACACGTGCCATGCAGTTGGCACTCGACGGGGCGGGCCTCACCGCACGCGACATCGTCCACGTCAACGGGCACGCTACCTCCACACCCGTGGGCGACATGATCGAGGCACGCGGCATTCGCAGTGTGCTTGGTACTCACTCCGACGGCGTATTGCTCAGTGCCACCAAGTCCATGACGGGCCACCTGCTCGGCGGCGCGGGTGCCCTCGAGTCCATATTTACCATCAAGGCGCTCGGAGACCGCAAGGCTCCCCCGACGATCAACGTGACGCAGCCGGAGCCGGAACTGGCGCTCGACCTGGTGCGCGACGTCCCCCGCGACCTTCCCGCCAGTGGTCAACTTGCCGCTATCAACAACTCATTCGGCTTTGGCGGCCACAACGTCGCACTGGTGTTCGGTACCGCGTAGCAGCACCCGCACAGCAAATGAGAGCCCCGCCTCTAGCCGGGCTACCATCTGCGACCACGGACAGAGCGGACCAACTTGCGCCGCTTAACCTACCCGGTGGAGCCAGCGCACGGGCGCGCCGTGGCCAGCGTAACGGAACGGCTCCAACTCGTGATCCCACGCTGCGCCTAGTGCGAGGTCCATGGAGCGCTTGAAGTCGGCGGCACTTCCGCCTGCCTCGATTGCTGCGCGAATGCGGTCCTCGGGGACCACGATGTTGCCGTGCACATCGGTGACGGCGTGAAAGATTCCCAATGAGGGAGTGTGTGACCAGCGCCCGCCGTCACAGCCGAAAGACGGATCCTCGGTAACTTCATAGCGGACGTGCTCCCAACCGCGTAGCGCGGAGGCGAGCTTCGCCCCGGTGCCCTGGCGGCCATGCCACGCCACTTCGGTGCGGAACAGATTGTTGCCAGCGGGCTGGTCAATCCAGTCGAAAGTAGCGCGCGAACCGAGCACGCTCTGTGCTGCCCACTCGATGTGAGGGCACATTGCGCGAGTCGCAGAGTGCACAAATAGAACACCACGGGCGATAGCAGCCATGACTCTTCCTTCCTGTTGAGGTGCGTCTTCCCCTACGACCTCTGAAGAAATGTCCGGCATTCCGGGTGTGCTTCTATGTTGCTGTCACTCTATGGTGCCCTATCTAGCGACGATGCGCCAGTGTGTCCGCGCCGCGTCGCGGGCTTTGCGACGTGGACGGAACTATTTCGCCTCGTCCAAGGACTCGCGCAGTTCGCGCATCGCACGCTTACGCACGTCTTTTTTGAGGCGGTCGAGGTATAGATGTCCGTCAAGGTGGTCAACCTCGTGATTAATGAGACGTGCCCATATCTCCTCACCCTCGACGATCACCTTATTGCCGTCGAGGTCGATTCCCTCGGCGCGGCTGTAGGCGGGGCGCTCACATGGGTACCAGAGCCCTGGTACAGACAGACAGCCCTCGTCGCCCAGCTCTTGCAGCTCCTCGGATCGCTCAACTATTACGGGGTTGATGATGTAACCGTGGTCTTCCTCGATGTTCCATGAGAACGCGCGCAGGTTCACGCCGATCTGAT
>Ga0307486_1001051_pt1 | contig 22489 bp, 19 predicted proteins | sample CBIW02metaG_FD_203663 | JGI IMG/M metagenome (GOLD analysis project Ga0307486, IMG submission 203663) | Sea-ice brine microbial communities from Beaufort Sea near Barrow, Alaska, United States - CBIW 0.2 | ecosystem: Environmental > Aquatic > Marine > Coastal | place: USA: Alaska | collected...
TGAAGAAGTACTGGTTGACCGTAACTACCCTGGGCGCCATTGCTGCTCTTAGCCTGACGGCTTGCAGCTCTAGCGACGACACCGACGCTGACCCGAGCGCGTCGTCGAGCGCGAGTGCGACAGCGTCCGCGACCGCCACCGCGACGGAGACGGGGCTGTCACAGTACGGCGCCGATGCTGACGTTGCTGCGCTGGAGGGCATCACGTGGGGCGAGGCTGACTCGCAGCCCACTCTCACTTTCGACACTCCGCTCTCCGTGACGTCGTCCGCGACGCTGGTGACTCAGGACGGTGACGGCGAAGACGTCGTCGCGGGCGACAACGTCACCCTCGACTACACCATCACGTCCGGCACCGACGGGTCCGTTCTCTACTCGACGTATGACTCCGATACCCCTGAGACCTTCCAGTTGGTCGACGGCCCGATCGATCCCTCGCTCTACAGCGTGCTCGTTGGTGGCAAGGTCGGCCAGGAGCTGATTTACGCCACGCTCGACAAGTCGGCGGAGGTCGCAGAGGGCGAAGACACGCCCGCGATCTTCATGGCGCTCACCGTGAGTTCAGTGGGCAAGGTCCTCGACCGTGCCACTGGCACCACGATCGACCCGGCTGAGGGCCTGCCCTCGGTGACGCTCGACGAGGATGGGGTTCCGTCCGTCGACTTCACTGGCACCGAAATGCCGACCGAGCTCGTCGCACAGACCCTCATCGAGGGCGATGGCGCAGAGGTCACTGAAGGTCAGTCGATCACCGCGAACTACACCGGTTGGATCTGGGACGGCGAACAGTTCGATTCTTCGTGGGGCTCCGCTCCGGCCACGATCTCGCTCGCCGCGGGCTCCGTGATTGAGGGCTGGACCGACGGCCTCGTGGGCCAAAAGGTGGGCAGCCAGGTCCTCTTGGTGATCCCGCCGGAACTTGGCTATGGCGATGAAGAACAAAGCGCGATTCCCGGCGGCTCCACGCTGGTCTTCGTTGTTGACATCTTGGCCGCGTCGTAACGAAGCCTCGCATCGCTTGAGGTGACGCGCAAAGATAAGGGCGGGCCCGCTGATTCAGTCAGCAGGCCCGCCCTTCTCTGTATGTCTGCCGTCGCCTAGTGGGCGCGTGCTACTTGCTGCGGCACCACTTGAGAGAACAGGTCCTTGGGGTCCGACGGGTCGGCGATTAAGTCGATGTCCTGGGCAAATTTGGTTCCCGCAGTCGTGTCGCGCACGTAACGAAGAGCAGAGAAGTCCTCGATGGCGAATCCCACGGAATCGAAGACGGTGACTTCGGTGGCGCTCGTGCGCCCGATGCTGCGGCCGGCAAGTACCGTCCATAGCTCGGTCACCGGGTGGTCATCGGCGAGCTGCTGAATCTCGCCCTCGATGCGCGTTTGAGGGGGGAACTCGACAAAGATGCTTGCGCGGGTGAGGATGCCCGCGTCGAGCTCAGTCTTGCCGGGGCAGTCCCCGCCAATCGCGTTGAAGTGCATGCCAGGCTCCACCATGTCTTCGGTGACGATCGTGGCGTACGCCTTGTCTGCGGTGCAGGTGGTGACAATGTCTGCCCCCGCCACGGCATCGGCCGCGGAGGTCGCCCGCACTATGTCAAAGCCGAGCGGGCCCAGGTTCGCGACGAGCCTGTCGACGGCCTCGGGGTCGGTGTCCCAGACCCGTAGGTGGGTGATGCCCATGCCGGCGCGGAACCCGAGCGCCTGAAAGTCGGACTGCGAGCCAGCGCCGATGATGGCCATCACCGAAGACTCGGGGCGGGCCAGGGCGCGCGCCGCGACCACGGAAGTGGCAGCTGTGCGTAGCGCTGTGAGCAGCGTCATCTCGGAGACGAGCACCGGGTAACCGGTGTCGACGTCAGACAGCACGCCAAAGGCGGTCACTGTCTGGTAGCCGCGCGCGGGGTTTGAGGGGTGGCCATTGACGTACTTGAAGCCGTAGAGCTCACCGTCGGAGGTGGGCATCAGCTCGATGACGCCAGCCGGGGAGTGGGCCGCGATCCGAGCAGTCTTATCGAATTTTTCCCAGCGGATAAAGTCGCGTTCGATATACCGTGCGATCCCCATGATGCGGGTCTCGATACCTTCGCTCGTGATCCAGTCGCGCATGTGGCGGACGTCGACAAACTGCACCATGATCGGCTCCTTTATGTGATGTGGTTGGTGGGTGTTCCGGTGGGGTGGGGAAACTCTGTGGGGGTGAGGAAGCGCAGCGCCATCGTGCAGCACTTCACTCCGCCGCCCGCCTTCAGCAGCTCGCTGAGGTTGACCTGCACGGGCTCAAAACCTGCCGCGCGCACCGCCTCGGCAAAATTGGCGGCCTGCACCGGCATGACGACGTGGAAGTTGTCTGACACGACATTGAGCCCGAGCACTGCCGCATCCTGCTCGGACACGATGATCGCGTCGGGGTAACGCTCACGCAGCACCGCGAGACTTGCGGCGTCGAAGGCGCTGGGAAGGTACGCGATCTGTTCGGAACCGGGACGGGCGTCAAGCACCGCAATCGCGGTGTCCAGGTGGTAATACTCCGGGCGGACCAGGTTCAGGGTCACGACCTTGCGACCCAGGGTCTCGGCAAGCTCGCGGTGGCTCGCGAGGGCGCTGCGGAAACCGGTCCCGGCGAGGATCACGTCTCCGACTACGAGGAAGTCCCCTTCCCCTTCGTTGATCTGCGTTGAGGCGACCGTACGCAGGCCGTGACCCTCGAGCCACGCGGCGTACGCATCGGCCTCGCTCTGGCGCTCGGGATAGCGGAAGCTCGCAATGTAGGCGACGTCGTCGACTACGGTGGCGCCGTTAGCGGCGTAGACCATGTCGGGCAGTCCGGGGACCGGCTCGATCTCATGAACTACGAACCCAAATTTGCGATACGTGTCGCGCAGTTCGAGCCACTGCCTGAGCGCGAGCTCGGTGTCGGTGGGGATGGAAGGGTCCATCCAGGGGTTGATGGCGTAGGTCACGTCGTAGAACGTGGGGGCGCACATGAGCACCGTGGTGGTGGCGGGCGTGCGGACCGGCGGAAGCAGGCCAAAACCTGCGCTGGCGACCGGACGTGCCGAGGGGATCGTCGTCATGGGTTCAGCATGACAAGGATTCGCTGCACATTACGCGCGTTCGGCGCGGGAAACGCGCGAGTATGCGAACCTGGACGCAATGAATCGACGCGTTTGGTCAGAATTTCACCAGAAAGGCGGTATCCCCATGGCGATGGACGACCTGGACCGGCACATCCTCGACGAGCTTCGCGAAGACGGGCGCGCGAGCTACGCGCACATGGGAGGGAGCATCGGACTGTCCGCCTCGGCAGTAAAACGCCGAGTGGACCGGATGGTTGCCTCCGGCATCATCCGAGGCTTTTCGGTACTTATTGACCCGGAACTCGATGGTCGCGGCACCGAGGCGTACGTGGAACTCTTTTGCCGCGGCAATGTCGCGCCGCTCGAACTCACGCGGATTATGTCCGAAATTACGGATGTCGTGGAGGCATGGACCGTCACGGGCGCGGCCGATGCCATAGTGCGGATTCGTGCGCGGGACACGGCGAGCCTCGAAGTGGCGCTAGAAAGGGTGCGGCTCGCGCCCCAGGTGGACTCCACGCGTAGTGCCATCGTGCTGTCCCGGCTGATCGAGCGGCGCTAGACCCAGCTGGGCAGCCACATGTGCGCCTGCCAGTACTCATAAGGAATAGGAGTGCCGAGCCACACGGGCGCGAAGAACCCCGACACGATGACTACGGCCCCCACGAACCCCAGAGCCACCACGGTGCCTGGTCTGGACCAGCCTCCGCCCAGCCGCTCCGGTTGCGCCACGTGTTTGATAGCCCACACCAGAGTCAGCACCAGGAACGGCGCCATCGCGACGGTGTAGAAGGTGAAGATGGTGCGGTAGGCGTACGGCAACCAGGGAATCCAGGAGGCGAGGACGCCGAGCGACACCGTGAGCGCGAGCACGTCACGGTAGCGAGCGATGCGGTAGATGGCATAGGCGAGGGCCACGGTTCCGACCCACCAGATCAGTGGGTTGCCGAGCGCATGCACAGCGCTGACGCAGCGGTCCGCCCCGCACCCGGCGTCGGGCGCGTCCTCGAAGAAGAACGCGGTGGGACGCCACTGAAACAGCCATGTCCACGGGTTCGACATGTACGTATGCGTGGTGGTGAGGTTCTCGTGAAAACTCCACATCTGCGAGTGGTAGTGGACCAGGGAATTGAGGGAGTCTGGTAGCCACGTGGTGCCCTTTCCGGGGTGGTCCTGAGCCCACTGCCGCCCGTACGACTCGGTTGAGGCGAACCACGGTAGCCACGTCGCGACGTAGACCACCAGCGTCGTCACCACGGTGAGCAGCCCGGCCGGGATGGCGCGAATCAAGGCGCCCCATGCCCAGCGCTGCACCCCGGCGCCCCGGCGATCCACAAAGTCCATCACTACGGAGAGCACCAGGAAAGCTGCGGCAAAGTAGAAGCCGGACCATTTGACTGACCCGGACAGCGCGAACATGACGATCGCGACCCAACGCCACCAACGAATCCCCAGCGCCGGGCCTAAGCCAGGTATTCGATCGCTGTCGGCGAGGCCCAACCTGACCCGAGCATCGGCCGCTCGCCGCATGAGTCTGCCGCGGGTGCGATGCCTGTCGATGAGGATCGCGCCCAGGCCGGCAACGGCAAAGAATGTGAGGAAGTTGTCGAGCAGGGCGGTCCGGGACAGCACGATGGCCTCGCCATCGACCGCCAAAAACAGGCCCGCGACGAGTCCCCAGATGGTGGACTTGAACAGGTGCCGTGCGATCAGCGCGATCAGGACGCACATGATGGTGCCCAATAGCGCGCCCATGAAGCGCCAACCGTACGGATTATTGCCTAACAGGTGTATGCCCGCCGCGATCAGCAGTTTGCCCACCATCGGGTGGACCACAAAGTCGCCCTCGGTCTCGAGTCCTGACAGGTCGCCCTGGGCGAACGCGTCGTTTTCGCCGGTCCAGTTGCCCTCGTACCCCATGGAGACGAGGGAGTAGGCGCCGCGCACGTAGAAGACCTCGTCAAACACGAGTTTGGTGGGCCAGCCCAGCTCCACGAAGCGCGGCATCGCGGCCATGACTCCCACGCCGGAGGCCATCAGGGCCACACGCCAACGCCAGATAAACATGAGGGCGGCGCTATACCGCGCATCGGTGATCGTGGGCACAGGGGAAGCCTAGTTGTTGCGCGTCGCTGTTGTGGCATCAAACGGTGTGACACGCTAAGCACATGACTGGACGCATCGTGTTGGCCGCGACGCCCATCGGCAACAGCTCTGACGCGTCCCCGCGACTGCGCGAACTGCTCGAGACGGCGGACGTGATCGCGGCGGAAGACACCCGCCGGCTACGGGACCTCGCCTCGCGGCTCGGCCTCACTATCTCTGCGCCGGTCATCGCCGTCCACGACCACAACGAAAGAGAAAAGGCGGCGGGGCTGGTGGCTGATGCGCTCGCCGGCAAGACCGTCGCACTCGTCTCTGACGCGGGAATGCCGGCGGTCTCCGACCCCGGATTCCGCGTGGTCGAGGCCGCTGCGGCCGCGGGGGTCTTCGTGACGGTGGTGCCAGGTCCCAGCGCGGTGCTAGCAGCGCTCGCGGTCTCCGGGCTGGCGACCGATCGCTTCACTTTTGAGGGCTTCCCCTCGCGCAAGGCCGGTGAGCGCGGCAGCTCTCTGAGTGCGCTCGCGGGTGAACCGCGAACCATGGTGTTCTTCGAGGCGCCGCATCGACTCGCGGCCACACTCGACGCGATGGCGCTCGCGTTCACGCCTGAGCGGAACGCGGCGGTGTCGCGCGAGCTCACCAAGACTTATGAGGAAACCCGGCGTGGAACGTTGGGCGAACTTGCTGCATGGGCCCATGAGTCCGCTCCGCGCGGCGAGATCGTGGTGTGTGTTGCGGGCCGGCCGGCGGAGCTGCCTTCCATGCAGGAGCTAGTGGGAGAGGCGCTGCGGCGCGTCGATGCGGGCGAGCGGGCAAAGGATGCCGTTGCCGATCTTGCAGGAGTGGCAGGCGTGCCAAGGCGCGACCTGTATAGCGCAGTACTCGCGGCACGCAAGGATAAGTAATGGCCGGCGCGAACCACACTGCGCGTCGCCCGCGTCGCTGGTGGGTGGTCTCAGCGATCGTGGTGGGGGGATTTACGGCGGGGCTGGGTACGGCCTGGGTGGCCTCCACGGGGTCCCATACGGGCGACGCGGGCAATTCGAGCGCGGCCCTAGCCTCGGACCTCCCGGCGGGGGCCAGCGCACTCCCGGAGGTCGGCTCGATTCCAGAAGTGAGCGCGGGCGTGATGGCCTCTACTCAACCCGTGCCGCTGCCCTCGTCCACGTTTGACGCCGAGCAATACTCGCTGGATGACCCGGCGTCTCCGTGGGTGGTGGTCAACAAGGCCCGCCCAGTCAGCCTGCTGAAGTACATCCCGGACGACCTGGTTCAGGTGGAAGGCGTGACCTTTGCGGACGGGGGGTCCATGCGCCGAGAGGCAGCCGATGCGCTCGCGGATATGAAGACTGCGGCGGGTAATGCCGGGGTCACCTTCACTGTCTCCAGCGCGTTCCGAGACTATGCGCGCCAGAGCAATTTGTACTCGGATTACGTGAGCGATTCAGGGGTAGGCCGCGCCGATAGGTTCTCTGCGAGGCCGGGATATTCGGAGCACCAGACAGGTTGGGCCGCGGACCTCTACGACTCCACCACGTGCCGACTCAAGGCCTGCTACGGCGCATCGGAGTCGGGCAAATGGGTGGCTGACCATGCGGCCGAATACGGCTTCATTGTGCGCTACCCCGAGGGGAAGGAAGCCGTGACCGGCTACAAGTACGAGCCGTGGCACGTGCGCTACGTGGGTATGAGTTTGGCTGAGCGCATGAGAGACGAAGGGGTGCAGACACTAGAAGAATTCTTTGGTCTGCCCGATGCCCCCGCATATCAGTAGCGTGAGCCGGCTAGGTGAGCGTTCACAGTCAAGGTAAAGTGTGGTTCGCGGCACCCTTGGGGTGCGGTGTAATAAAGGAGAGGCAACGTGGCCGCGGCACGCAGGGGACCGAGCATGCACGATGTTGCTGCGCTCGCTGGCGTCTCGCACCAGACCGTGTCGCGCGTCATTAACCGGTCCGCCAATCTTCGTCCCGAGACTCGAGACCGGGTACTCGCCGCCATCGAGGAACTGGGCTACCGCCGAAACATGGCGGCCCGCACTCTCGTGACCGGGCGCACTCACTCGATCGGGGTGCTGACGCCAGGCGATCCCAACTTTGGCAAGTCTTCTTCTGTGCAGGCGGTGGAGCGCGCTACTCGGGAGGCCGGGTACTTCCCGCTGGTGACTAGTGCCGCATCCGAGTCCGACTCCATCGCGAAGGCGCTCGAGTTTCTGCGCGACCGTTCCATCGAGGCACTGGTGGTGGTAGCACCCCACGACACCGTGCTGAAGCAACTTGAGACTCTCGACTCCGACGTTCCGGTCATCACGCTGCAGACCGGCGGGTACGACGAGGGGCACGCGGTCACCATCAATCAGGCCGATGGCGTACGCGCGGCGATCGATTACCTCCGTTCCATGGGGCACAGGCGTATCCAGCACGTCTCCGGCCCGCCGGACTACTTCGAGGCGCAGTTACGTCGTGCCGCATTCGACGAAGCGGTGACCGCACACGGACTCGCTCAATTCCCGACTCTCGCGGGCGACTGGCGAGCCGACTCCGGCTATGTGTGCGGCACCCAGATCGACGCCGATGCGACGGCCGTGTTTTGCTCCAACGACCAGATGGCGTTAGGGGTGATCCATGCACTAAGCGACGCCGGACGAACCGTGCCCGGCGACGTCTCGGTGGTGGGCTTTGACGATATCCCCGAGTCAGCGCACAGCTTGCCCCCGCTGACCACCATCCACCAGGACTTTGAAGGAGTGGGGCAGCGCGCCGTGGAGTTGATCCTCGCCCAAATCAACGGCGAGGTGGCTCCGGAAGGTGGGCCCTTCACGCCGTGGCTCGTGGTGCGCGAGTCCGTGCGGCGCCTCTAGTTCCACGGGCGAATTCCTTGGCAATTGCTGCGAAAGCCACGATGCGGTCGGTTCGCATGTTAACGTTAAACTAAGCGTGTAGGACCGAACGGCAAGGAGGCCGACAATGACAGGTGAACGCCAGAAGTACGTGATTGGTGTCGACTACGGAACCCTCTCGGGGCGTGCTCTCGTGGTGCGGGTCTCGGACGGAGCGGAACTCGCTAGCGCGGTTCACGAATACCCGCATGCGGTAATGGACACGACGCTCGCCGCTACCGGCGCTGCGCTGCCACCGGAGTGGGCCCTCCAGGTTCCTCAGGACTACCGCGAGGTGCTTCAGCACGCAGTACCCGAGGCCGTGAAGGCATCGGGAATCGACCCGGCCGACGTGATCGGGATCGCCACCGACTTCACTGCCAGCACTCCCATGCCCGTCATGGCGGACGGCACGCCGCTGTGCGAACTGGCCGAGTACGCGGATCGTCCTCACGCCTACATCAAGTTATGGAAGCACCACGCTGGCCAGGGACAGGCTAACCGCATCAACGAGCTAGCCGCCGAGCGCGGCGAAAAGTGGCTGGCGCGTTATGGCGGCTTCATCTCTAGCGAGTGGGAGTTCGCCAAGGGCCTCCAGTTGCTGGAGGAAGACCCCGAGTTGTATCACCGCATGGACCATTGGGTTGAGGCGGCCGACTGGATCGTGTGGCAGCTGTGCGGCGACTACGTGCGTAACGCGTGCACCGCCGGTTACAAGGGGATCCTGCAGGACGGCGAAATGCCCAGCAGCGAATTCCTTGCGGCACTCAACCCGGACTTTGCCGACTTCGCCACTGACAAGGTGGCGCACACCATCGGCGCGCTTGGCGCATCGGCTGGAACCCTGACCGCCCAAGCCGCCGAGTGGACGGGGCTGCCCGAGGGCATTCACGTCGCGGTGGGCAACATTGACGCTCACGTGACCGCTCCTGCGGCCAAGGCCACCCAGCCCGGCCAGATGCTCGCGATCATGGGCACCAGCACCTGCCATGTGATGAATGGCGACCACCTCGCGGAGGTGCCCGGAATGTGCGGCGTCGTTGACGGCGGCGTCGTGGACGGGTTGTTCGGCTATGAGGCCGGCCAGTCCGGCGTAGGCGATATTTTCGCTTGGTACGTCAAGAACCAGGTGCCGCAGGCCTCGCACGATGCGGCGGCGAAGGCCGGCAAGTCCGTGCACCAGTACCTCACGGACCTCGCGTACGAGGAGCCCGTGGGGGCTCACGGCTTGGTCGCTTTGGACTGGCACAACGGCAACCGCTCCGTGCTCGTCAATACTGAGCTCAGCGGAACCATCGTGGGTCTGACGCTGGCCACCCGGCCCGAGCAGGTCTACCGCGCACTACTGGAGGCGACCGCCTTCGGTGCCCGCACCATCGTCGAGACGTTCAATAAGGCGGGCGTGCCCGTGACCGAGTTCGTCGTCGCCGGGGGACTGCTCAAGAACCCGTTGCTCATGCAGACGTACTGCGACGTGCTGCGCATGCCCATCTCCATCATTGACTCGGACCAGGGACCCGCGCTGGGCTCTGCGATTCACGCCGCTGTTGCGGCCGGCGCGTACCCAGATGTCCGGGCGGCTGCGGAGGTCATGGGGAAGGTCATCAGGGGTGCGTATACGCCTCACGACCAGGACGCCGATGCGTACGACCAGCTGTTCGCTGAATATAGCCAGTTGCATGACTACTTTGGGCGCGGTACCAATGACGTGATGCGCCGACTCAAGAACCGCCGAAGGGAAGTACTTTCATGACCACCACCAACGGAGTGGCACCTAGCGGCGCGATCGACGCCATCGTCGCGGTGCGCCAGCAGGTCGCCGAACTACACGACGAACTCGTGAAGAATGAACTCATCGTCTGGACCGGCGGCAACGTGAGCGGCCGTATCCCCGGCTACGACCTCTTCGTCATCAAACCCAGCGGCGTTGTGTACGACGACCTGGCTCCGGACAACATGATCCTGTGCGACCTGGACGGCAACGTGATCGAGGGTTCGGACGGTTCCGAGCGCAACCCGTCGAGCGACACCGCGGCGCACGCCTACGTCTACCGCCACATGGCGCACGTGGGCGGAGTGGTCCACACCCACTCCACGTACGCGACGGCCTGGGCCGCCCGCGGCGAGGCGATCCCGTGCGTGATCACCGGAATGGCCGACGAGTTTGGCGGCGACATCCCGGTGGGTCCCTTCGCGATCATCGGCGACGAGTCCATCGGCCGCGGCATCGTCGCGACGCTTGACGGGCATCGGTCGCGCGCCGTCCTCATGCAGAACCATGGCGTCTTCACCATCGGCAAGGACGCGAAGGACGCAGTCAAGGCCGCGGTGATGTGCGAGGACGTCGCGCGCACCGTCCACATCGCCAAGCAGGGGGGCGACCTGATCCCCATTGAGCAGTCCGCGATCGATTCCCTCTTCGACCGCTACCAGAACGTCTACGGACAAGCACCACAAGGAGACACCAAGTGAGTACCAGCATCGTTCCCGACCTCGCCACCTACGAGGTGTGGCTACTGACCGGTAGCCAGACTCTTTACGGCGAAGAGACCCTGCGTCAGGTGGCCGCGCAGTCGCAAGACGTCGCCGCCAAACTCCAGGCGTCCTCGGACGTCCCGGTGACGGTCGTGTGGAAGCCGGTCCTGACCGGCCGCGACGCGATTCTGGACGTCATGCTCGAGGCCAACGCGGCCAAGAACGTGATTGGCGTCATCACCTGGATGCACACGTTTAGCCCCGCCAAGATGTGGATCACCGGCCTGGACGCGCTCCAGAAGCCGCTGCTGCACTTCCACACGCAGGCCAACGTTGAGCTGCCGTGGGACACCATCGACTTTGACTTCATGAACCTCAACCAGGCGGCGCACGGCGACCGCGAGTTCGGGTACATCGAGGCGCGCATGGGAATCGCCCGCACCACGGTGGTGGGCCACGTGTCCGACCCCGAGGTCACCAAGCGCATCGGCACGTGGACGCGTGCGGCGGCCGGCCGCACCGCCTCCAAGGGCCTCAAGCTCGCGCGCTTTGGCGACAACATGCGCTACGTCGCAGTCACCGAGGGCGACAAGACCGAGGCCGAGATTGTGTTTGGCGCAGAGATCAACACCTGGGGAGTCAACGAGCTTGCCGATGCTGTTCACGCCGCGACGGACGCAGACATTGAGGCTTTGGTTGCCGAATACATCGAGCTGTACGACGTTGAGTCCCAGCTGCTTCCTGACGGCGACCGACACGAGTCGCTGCGCTACGGCGCAGCAGTAGAGATTGGCCTGCGCTCGTTCCTCGAGGAGGGTGGCTTCCACGCCTTCACCACGAGCTTTGAGGACCTTGGCGAACTCCGCCAGCTCCCCGGACTCGCGGTGCAACGTCTGATGGCGGACGGCTATGGTTTTGGCGCCGAGGGCGACTGGAAGACAGCGATCCTGGTGCGACTATCCGCCGTCATGGGCGCCGGGCTACCCGGCGGCGCCAGCCTCATGGAGGACTACACGTACCACCTGGTCCCAGGCCAGGAACTGAGCCTCGGGGCACACATGCTCGAGGTGAGCCCGTCTCTCACCACGACCAAGCCCCGCCTAGAAGTTCACCCGCTCGGCATCGGCGGCAAAGAGGACCCGGTCCGCCTAGTCTTCACCGCGGACCCAGGTCCCGCCGTGGTCGTGGCGCTCAGCGACATGCGCGAGCGATTCCGCCTCGTCGCCAACGTGGTCGAGAATGTGCCGCTCCCAGCGCCGATGCCACACCTCCCGGTGGGTCACGCGGTGTGGAAGGCCGCACCCGACTTCCGCACGGCGACCTCCGCGTGGCTCGCGGCGGGCGCTGCCCACCACACGGTGATGTCCAACCAGCTGGACGTTGCCGTGTATCAGGACTTCGCGCACATGACCGGGGTAGAGATGCTCACGATTGATGAGAGCACCACCTTGGTCGAGTTTGAGCGTGAGATGAAGTGGAACGCCGCGTACTACCGACTAAGCCAAGGGTTCTAACCGGCGCATCGCGGAAGTGGTGTCAGGGCGCCGTGGGACTTGAGTCCCACGGCGCTTTTGTCCGTGTGCGCGGGTTAGTAGAATAGGACGCATGTCACACATCCTCTCTGCTGTTGCCTGGCCGTATGCCAATGGGCCCCGACACATCGGCCACGTGGCCGGATTCGGTGTTCCCTCCGACGTCTTTAGCCGCTACATGCGCATGGCGGGCAACGACGTGCTGATGGTGTCGGGCACTGACGAGCACGGCACCCCGATCCTCGTGCAGGCAGACCAGGAGGGCGTGAGTCCCATCGAACTGGCCGACCGCTACAACCGAGTGATCGTCGAGGACCTCACGTCCCTTGGCCTCAGCTACGACCTGTTCACTCGCACCACGACGGGCAACCACTACGCCGTCGCGCAGGCAATGTTCAAGGCAGTGAATGCCAACGGCTACATGATTGAGCAGACCACCCGCGGCGCCATCTCGCCGTCCACCGGGCGCACGCTTCCGGACCGCTACATCGAGGGCACCTGCCCCATCTGCGGCGACGACGGCGCGCGCGGCGACCAGTGCGATAACTGTGGCAACCAGCTTGACGCGATCGACCTCAAGAACCCGCACAGCAAGATCAACGGCGAGACGCCCAAGTTCGTGGAGACCGAGCACTTCTTCCTCGACCTGCCTGCGCTCGCGGAGCTGCTGTCCGAGTGGCTGGGTGCGCGGCAGGGATGGCGTCCCAATGTCATGAACTTCTCTCGTAACCTGCTTGCGGACATGCGCCCGCGCGCCATGACGCGCGACATCGACTGGGGTATCCCCGTGCCGCTTCCCGGCTGGCAGGAAAACCCGAGTAAGCGTCTGTACGTGTGGTTCGACGCCGTCATCGGCTACCTGTCCGCCTCCATCGAGTGGGCGCGACGCGAAGGCGACCCCGAGGCGTGGCGCAAGTGGTGGAACGACCCCAAGGCGGAGTCGTACTACTTCATGGGCAAGGACAACATCACCTTCCACTCGCAGATCTGGCCTGGGGAACTGCTCGCGGCGAACGGTCGCGGCGCCAAGGGTGGAAAGCTCAGCGAGTTTGGCGACCTGCAGCTGCCCACCGAAGTGGTTTCCAGCGAGTTCCTGACGATGGAGTCGTCCAAGTTCTCGTCGTCACGTGGTCACGTCATCTATGTGCGCGACATGCTCGCCAGGTACCAGCCCGATGCGCTGCGCTACTTTATCGCGACGGCCGGACCCGAGACCTCGGATGCCGACTTCACGTGGGCCGAGTTCAAGCGGCGCACTAACGACGAGCTCGTCGCTGGCTGGGGCAACCTGGTCAACCGCACGGCGTCGTTGCTTAACAAGAACGTGGGGGAGATCCCCGAACTCAATAACCTGCAGGACGTGGACCGCGCGGCGCTCGACGCGTCTCAAGCCGGGTTTGACTCCGTGGGCGGGCTTATCCGCACGCAGCGCCAGCGCGCCGGCATCAACGAGGCCATGCGCGTGGTGGGCGACGCCAACCGCTACCTCGCCGAGACCGAGCCGTGGAAGCTCAAGAACGCTGACCCCGAGCGGATGAAGACCGTGCTCGGCGTGGCCGCTCAGCTCATCTCTGACGCGAACACGATGCTTTCGCCCTTCATGCCGCACAGCGCCCAGAAGGTCCACGAGGCCATCGGTGGAACCGGAGTGTTCTCGCCGATGCCGCAGATGAACGAGGTCCAGGACCTGGACCTTCCCGACCGTCAGTACCCGGTGATTCAGGGGGACTATTCGGGACAGGCTGGCCTGTGGACCCGCAAGCCCGTGGTCGCCGGAACCGTGATCCCCGCTCCCAGCCCCATCTTTACCAAGTTGGACGACGACATGGTGGAGAACGAGTTGGCTCGCATGAACCCGGACAGCTGAGCATTCTCTTGATCTGCGGAGCGAGTGGGGGAGCCCTGTGATTCGCAAGGGTGACTGGCCGCCGGCTCCCGAGGCGCTGCCTCTGCCGGTGGTGGACAACCATTGCCACCTGGAGATGCCTGCAGCCGATGAGCCGCGTTCCGTGCAACGTCAACTGGACGATGCCGCGGCGGTTGGCGTGGATCGCGTGGTGCAGATCGGGTGCGACATCCCGTCTGCGCGATGGACCGCATCGGCCGTCAACGACTACCCCTCGATGCTCGGCGGGGTAGCCATTCATCCCAACGAGGCGCCCATCCACGCTTCCGGCGAGCATCACACGGGACTCGGCTACGACGACGCGTTCGCGGAGATTTCCGAGATCGCCCGAGGCCCCCGCATCCGGGTAATAGGGGAGACGGGCCTGGATTCTTTCCGCACTGGTCCGGAGGGGCGCGGCGCCCAGATCCGCTCGTTTCGCGATCACATCGCGCTTGCCAAGGAACTTGGGAAGCCGCTCCAGATCCACGATCGCGACGCCCACGCCGACGTGCTCGATGTGCTTGAGCGCGACGGCGCCCCGGAGCAGACGGTGTTCCACTGCTTCAGCGGAGACGCGGGCATGGCGCGACTGTGCGTTCAGCGCGGTTACTACCTCAGCTTCGCGGGGACGGTCACGTTCAAGAACGCGCATGGTCTGCGAGCCGCGCTGTCGATCACCCCGCTCGACAGGGTCCTGGTCGAGACCGACGCCCCGTTCCTCACCCCTCACCCCTACCGGGGGGCGCCGAACTCTTCGTACCTCGTGCCGATCACCATGCGGGTCATCGCGGATGTGACTGGTGTGACTGTGGAGACTGCGTGCGAAAGTGTGTCTAATACCTCCAAATCGCTTTATGGTTGCTGGTAAAGCGCCGATAAGCAATGTGTGATTGGTCACCGCGACGATTCTCGGCTGGCGGCCACCGTTATACATATGAGATAAAAGAGGTCGACGTGTGCGCAGAATCGATTCTGCGCCACTGGCCAAGCGCCCTCCCGGGCGCAACGAGAGGACTCGCTTGAGCTACCGACGCACGCACCCAGTGCCTGGGGGTCGCCGTGACCAACGCCAGCGCACCACCACGCGACACCGCACGGTGCGCCAGATTGTTGGCACCACCGCGCTCGTCGCTTTCGCAGTAGGTTCTTTCGCCTCTGCGGGTGCTTCTACCCTTCAGAACTCGTACAGCGCTGATTCAGCCTCGCTGGATCTAGCCGCCGTTGTCGAGCCCGTGGCCGCCACCGGCCCCGATGTCGAGGTCACCACCGAGACCGTCGAGAACACCCTCGAGCACGGCTCAGTGGAGAAGAGCGACCCCTCGGAGCTCAAGGGCACCAAGAAGGTCGTGACGCAGGGCGCCGACGGAACCGAACTGGTGAGTTACAACATCAAGTCCGTTGACGGCGTCGAGGTCGACCGCGAAGAGTCAATCAGCGTCGTGGTGGATCAGCCCACCGACGAGGTTGTGTCTGTGGGCACCGCGACCGCGCCGAGTGTCCCCACCACCACCAATACCGGATCCACCCGCGCCATAGGTAAGGCCTTGGCAGAGGACATCTATGGCTGGTCCGGCGAGCAGTGGGACTGCCTCAACGCGCTCTGGACGCGCGAATCCGGCTGGCGCACCAGCGCACACAACTCTTCTTCTGGAGCCCACGGAATTCCTCAGGCGTTGCCCGGCTCCAAGATGGCAAGTTACGGCTCAGACTGGGCCACCAACCCCAGCACTCAGATCAAGTGGGGGCTCGCGTACGTGAAGAGCCGCTATGGCACTCCTTGCGGTGGCTGGTCGGCCTTCCAGTCCAAGGGCTGGTACTAGCTAAGTGGCCGACCTGCTCGGCCCCACAGACATTCGCAACCTCGCAGCAGCGCTGGATACCTCGCCCGCCAAGAAGTGGGGCCAGAACTTCGTCGTTGACGCGGGGACCGTTCGCCGCATCGTCCGCATTGCGGGGGTGACCGCAGACGACCACGTCGTTGAGGTAGGCCCGGGGCTGGGGTCGCTGACGCTAGCCCTGTTGGAAACCGGCGCGCGCGTCACGGCAGTGGAGATCGACCCGATCCTGGCTGCGGCGCTCGCGGATACCGTCGCCAAGCGAGCACCCGAGTTCGCGGGCAACCTCACCGTGATTGCCCAGGACGCGATGAAGGTTGAGTCGCTTCCAGAGCCCCCGACCGCGCTCGTGGCTAACCTGCCGTACAACGTTTCCGTTCCGGTCATTCTGCGTTTTTTGGAGACCTTCGAGTCGCTCGAAAGCATTCTGGTGATGGTGCAGTCGGAGGTCGCGGACAGGCTGGCTGCGCCTCCTGGTTCGCGCACGTACGGCATCCCCTCGGCCAAGGCCGCCTGGTATTGCTCGGTACGCCGGGCAGGCGACGTGGGCCGCGCCGTGTTCTGGCCGGTGCCGCGAGTCGACAGTGCGCTGGTCCTTATGCAGCGGCGCGCAATCCCGCAGTCCTTGGTTTCCCGCGAAGAGGTCTTCGCAGTGATCGACGCGGCCTTCGCGCATCGGCGCAAGGGTCTGCGCGGGTCTCTTGCTGAACTCGCCGGGACTAACGCGCAGGCCGAGGAGGCGCTCATCGCGCTGGGTATCGAGCCATTGACGCGCGGCGAGGCGCTCGGCATCGACGACTTTGTGCGCATCGCCGAGGAGCTAGGTCGCCGCGGGGCACAGTCGTCTGACACTCTTGGTTCATGACGCGAGAGGTGACAGTCCGGGCTCCGGGCAAGCTCAATCTGCAGTTATCGGTGGGCCGTAAGCAAGAGGACGGTTACCACCCGCTCGCCACCGTATTCCAGGCCGTGGACCTCTACGAGACCGTCACCGCGACGCTGCGAGACGATCCCGAATTCACGATTGAACTCACGATGTTGCCCACGGTCAATGCCGAGCCTGGCGCGGTGCCACTTGATGAGTCGAATTTAGTGATTAGGGCCGCGCGCGCGGTCGCCGCTAGATACGGCGTGACCGCCGGTGTGCACTTGCACATCCTTAAGGGCGTGCCCGTAGCGGGAGGCATGGCGGGAGGAAGCGCTGACGCAGCCGCCGCACTCGTGGCGTGCGCCGAGGTGTGGGAAGTGGGGGCAACCCGCGATGAGCTCGACGAGTTGGCATCGTCCCTGGGAGCGGATGTCCCGTTCGCGCTTCATGGCCACACGGCCGTAGGGCTGGGGCGTGGGGATGAGCTGTCTCCAGCGATGACGCACGGTGAGTTCCATTGGGTGTTCGCCACTCAAGGGCACGGTCTGAGCACCCCGGCTGTGTACGGAGAGTTCGACCGCCAGGTCACCGCGGGGGAGCACGTGGTGGCTGAGCCGCGCCTTTCGGACTCGTTGATGAGTGCGCTGATGGCGGGCGATCCGCATGCGCTCGGCGAAGCTTTGGCGAATGACCTGCAGGGGCCCGCGCTGGTTCTCGCGCCGCACCTTGAGCACACCATGGATTTGGCGCGAGAGGCAGGGGCGCTTGGCGTCATGATCTCCGGCTCCGGCCCCACGGTTGCTGCGCTCGCTCGTTCACGCCAGCACGCGCTGGCCATTGCCGCGCACCTCTCGGCCGCCGGTAGCGCGGACGCGGTGCTCACGGTGACCGGACCCGCACCCGGCGCCACAATTATCAACTAGCCGGGCTCGGCCTGCCCCACCCGGCCTACTTGTCTAGCCGCCCCAACTCTCGTCCACCCGCCCCAGCTCCGGTTGCCCCCACCCAACTCTCGCCACCGGCCAACGCCCTATGGGTCGGATTTGGCACGCTTTCCGGACTCTGTGCTCGCTAGGGGTCAGTTTTGGCTCGGTTGGGCGGATGCTTCGGCGCGCAGAGGGCAAGGATGAGCCTGCCGGCAGGTAGTAGATGAGTCGAATCGAGTCAGGCTAAGTAGGTACAGGCTCGGCGTCAGCCGTGCCAAATCCGACCCCTAGGGCCCAATTCGAGCGAAAATCGTGCCAAATCCGACCCATAGCAGGCGGGGCCAGGTGGCGCAGGTGGCGCAGGTGGCTGGGTCGCGCAGGTGTAGCAGGCGTGGGGCCGGAGCAGACCACCTACCCCACCAGACCGGGAGCATGCAATAGGCCGGGCCCAGATGCTATTCGCACCCGGACCCGGCCTATTAGAGAGAGTGGGACTACTTCTGGTTCTTGAGCGCGTCGCGGATCTCGACGAGCAGCTCCACCTCGGTGGGTCCGTCCTCGACGACGAGATCCTCCTTGGCCTTGCGGCGCTCGGCCATCTTGTTGAGCGGCACCACAATGACGAAGTAGATAGCAGCGGCGACGGCGACAAAGTTGAACAGCTCCTGCAGCACGATACCGCTGCTGAACTGGCCCTCACCAATCGCGAAGTTGCCAATCGATGTGAGATTGGGCTGGCCGAAGATCGCTGCGACCAATGGGCTGATCAGGCCGGCGACGACCGCATCGATGACTGCCTTGAAGGCAAGGCCGATGACGATACCAATCGCCATCTCGACCACGTTGCCGCGCATAATGAATTCTTTGAAGCCCTTGAGCATATTTTTTCCCCTCGAAATAACGTGCGTCCCCACGAGTCGGGACCGTCAGCGCCTATGAGAAGAGGCTAGCGAAGACCAAGCCGCGGCGCGCGTCCAAGGGAGGCTCGTTACCGCTGCTCGAACTCGCCCTGCACCGAGGGTAGCTGCGGCTGCTGATCAAAGTTGGACAACCCGTTCCATGCCAGGTTCACTAGATGCGCGGCGACTTCCTGCTTGGAGGGCTCCCTGACCTCGGCCCAGTGCTGACCGGTCAACGCGACCATGCCAACGAGCATCTGCGAGTAGATTGGCGCCACTGTGGGGTCCAGCCCGCGTTTGACGAACTGTTGGGCGAGCAGGCCCTCGACCTGATTCGCGACGTCGCCAATCAGCGAGGAGAACGTTCCCGTTGCCTGCGCCACGGGCGAATCGCGCACCAGAATCATGAACCCATCGGGGCTGTCTTCGATGTAGGTCAGCAGTGCCATGGCGGCGCGTTCCACGTGCTGCTTGGGGTGTCCACGCTGGGCGAGCGAACCGGTGAGGGCGCTGGTAAGAGCCTCAACTTCGCGATCGACGATGACCGCGTAGATGCCCTCTTTGCCGCCGAAGTGTTCGTAAACCACTGGCTTCGAGACATCTGCTCGGGAGGCGATTTCCTCGACCGAGGTGCCCTCGAAACCCTTCTCTGCAAACAGTGACCGGGCGACGGTGACTAATTGCTCGCGGCGATCGCGAGCCGTCATCCGGGCGCGGGGGGTCTTCTTGGGTTCGATGCTCACGTTCATAGTGTGCCGTGAATCCTGGCAGAATATACGCAGTCGGGGTGTGCGCGCCATCGATCCGCCCTAGTGTAACGGCAGCATGCAGGCCTTTGGAGCCTTGCGGTACAGGTTCGAATCCTGTGGGCGGAACCACCAGGATCCACCAGAAACGCCCTATATCCGAGTGATCAGTCGACGCGAGCTGTCAGGCACGGCGGGTAGGGTAGTTGTATCAATTTCAACTGCCCTGTGAGGGGCAAGACGAGGGGGGCTGGTGACCAACACCCGACCCGTTGCCGTCATGATCCTTGCGGCCGGAGCCGGCACGCGCATGAAGTCAGCGACACCAAAAGTTCTTCACGAAATCGGTGGCCGGACGCTCGTGCACCATGCACTGGAAGCATCGGCCGTACTTAATCCACAGCGCACGGTGGTGGTGGTCAGGCATGATCGTGACCGCGTCGCCGCCCATATCGAAAAGATTGCGCCCGATGCGCTGATTGCGGACCAGGACGAGATTCCCGGAACCGGCCGCGCCGTCTTCTGCGGGCTCAGCGCGCTCGACACCACGGCAATCGCCGCAGCAGTGGCAGGTGGAGCGGTGGGGGACCGCACGGTTCTCGATGCTCGGGCCGACGGAGCCATTGTGGTGACCTCAGGCGACGTCCCACTTGTCGATGGTGAGCTGCTTTCCGCGCTCGTCGAGGCTCACGCCGCGGCCGGCAACGCCGCGACGGTCCTTACCGCCCGCGTCGAAGCGCCTACGGGTTACGGCCGCATCGTCCGCGGCGACGCTGGCGAGGTGCTTGGCATCATCGAAGAGAAGGACGCCTCGGCCGAGCAGCGTGCGATTTCAGAGATCAACTCGGGAATCTACGTGTTCGATGCCGCGACGTTGCGCGATGCGCTGGCCAAGGTAGGCCAGGACAACGCCCAGGGCGAGATGTACCTCACCGACGTAATGGCCATCGCCCGTGAGGCCGGCGGCCGCGTGGGCGCCATGGTTGCGCCCGATGCCGGTGCGGTGGAGGGTGTCAACGACCGGGTTCACCTGGCGCAAGCCGCCGCGGCGATGAACCGCCGCACGGTAGAGCGGTGGATGCGCGCAGGAGTCACAGTGCAAGACCCCGCTACGACCTGGATCGATTCCGATGTGACGCTGGCGCAAGACGTCACGCTGCTGCCGGGTACCCAGCTCAAGGGTGCCACCACCATCGCGACGGGAGCCATCGTGGGCCCCGACACGACGCTCACCGACGTCGAGGTGGGGCCTGGCGCCACCGTCATCCGTACACACGGCTCGCTCGCCGTCATTGGTGCCAACGCGACCGTTGGCCCCTTCTCTTACCTCCGCCCCGGCACAGTTTTGGGCGCGGACGGCAAGATCGGCGCGTTCGTTGAGACCAAGAACGCGAAGATCGGTGCCGGCTCCAAGGTGCCGCACCTGAGCTACGTGGGTGACGCGACGGTGGGCGAAGGCTCTAACATTGGCGCCGCAACCATCTTCGTGAACTACGACGGCGTGGACAAGCACCACACGCACGTGGGAAGCCACGTGCGGATCGGCTCGGACAACACGCTCATCGCCCCGCTCACCATCGGTGACGGCGCGTATTCAGGGGCGGGCACCACGATCCGTCACGACGTCCCCGCTGGGGCGCTCGCCATCAACAGCTCTCCGCAGAAAAACGTCGAGGGATGGGTGCAGCGCCGCCGACCGGGCACGGCCTCTGCAGAAGCCGCGATCAAGGCGACTGAAGGCGAAGCCGGAGCCGGCGGACTGTCGACCGGGGCGCAAGAAGAGCGAGACGCGCACAATGAGCGATTGTCGGACGAGTAAGCGCGTAGGGCCTGCGCGGAAGGGTTGACCATGAAGTTTGCTCGACTAGGAGATACGGGCGGAGAGATTCCGGTCGTTGTCGATGACAATGGTGCGTTCGACCTGCGGAGCCTTACGTCAGACATCGACGGGCCTTTTCTTAGCGGAGGCGGTCCCGACCGTGTGCGCGCTGCGTTACGTGACGGGACCCTGCCAGCGGCCCATATTGAAGGCATTCGCGTCGGCGCTCCCATAGCGAAGCCCGGAAAGATCGTGTGCATCGGGCTCAATTACCGGGATCACGCTGCCGAGACGGGGGCAGCCTTGCCCGCCGAGCCGGTGATCTTCATGAAGGATCCGTCAACCATGATCGGCCCCTTCGATCAGATCCTGATCCCGCGCAAGTCGGTGAAGACCGATTGGGAAGTGGAGCTTGGCGTCGTCATTGGACGCACGGCCAGGTATATCGCGGACGACGAGGACCCCCTGGACTACGTCGCTGGTTACGCGATCTCCCACGACGTTTCGGAACGCGAGTTTCAGATCGAGCGCGGAGGGCAGTGGGACAAGGGGAAAAGCTGCGAGACCTTCAATCCTTTTGGCCCCTACCTGGTGACTCCGGACGAGGTGGGCGACCCGCAACAGCTCGCGCTGCGGTTATCCGTCAACGGCGTCTCGCGACAGAACGGCTCGACCGCAAACATGCTGTTCTCGGTGGCGCACGTGGTCCGGTACCTCAGCCAGTTCATGGTGCTTCACCCCGGGGACGTGATCAACACTGGAACGCCCGCGGGCGTAGCGCTGGGGATTGCGGGCAACCCGTACCTGCGCGAAGGCGATGTGGTCGAGCTCGAGATCGACGGACTGGGACAGTGCCGCCAAGCAGTCGGTCAGGCATGATCGCCTCTGCTCAACGACTGCCCGGTTCAAGGGCGCGATGGTGACCGAACGCAGAGTCCCTCGTCCGCGCGATCTGGCGCCGCTGATGCGCTTCAAAAGGCCTGAGTTCGATGCCAAAAAGAGGCGGCTCGCGGGCGCTCTGACCATCGAGGACTTGCGCCAGATTGCGCGCCGCCGGACCCCCAGGGGAGCGTTCGACTACACGGACGGCGCCGCCGAAAACGAAATTTCTCTGGCTAGGGCCCGGCAGTCTTTCAAGGACATCGAGTTTCATCCGTCGATCCTGCGAGACGTGTCCACGTTAGATACCGGCTGGGACGTGCTCGGCGAGCGCGTGGCGTTGCCCTTTGGCATCGCACCCACGGGATTCGCTCGGATGATGCACTCCGAGGGTGAGATTGCTGGGGCCGGCGCCGCGGCATCGGCGGGGATTCCTTTCGCGCTGTCGACAATGGGTACGACGTCCATCGAGGATGTGGCTACGGCGGGTGGCCCCACGGGCCGGAACTGGTTCCAGCTGTACATGTGGAAGGATCGCGATCGCTCGATGGCGCTCGTGGAGCGGGCCG
>Ga0307486_1001052_pt1 | contig 22467 bp, 19 predicted proteins | sample CBIW02metaG_FD_203663 | JGI IMG/M metagenome (GOLD analysis project Ga0307486, IMG submission 203663) | Sea-ice brine microbial communities from Beaufort Sea near Barrow, Alaska, United States - CBIW 0.2 | ecosystem: Environmental > Aquatic > Marine > Coastal | place: USA: Alaska | collected...
CGTTGATCGGCCCGGGGAAGCGACGCGAATACGTCGTCCACGAACGCTTCCAACTCGGCTTTGGTCTCAGTGAGTTCATCAGGATTCACGCCTGAAAATCAACAGATTCCAGTGACGATTAACAGCCGACACGCCCAACCTAACTAAGTACTACTAGGGACCAGGTGCCTTTGTCGGTCGGAATCGCAGCAATCTGGAAAGCGTATTCCCAGATCGATCACTGGAAGTCTGCATGATTCTCGGAGGTTCCGCAAGGGGATTTGAAAACGTTTCACGAAACGGGCTCCGGGGGTTGCGTCGCCCCTCCGGTCTGGCCTAACGTCGGCCCCGAAACGTTTCACCGACCGCCGTCCGAGGTGATTACGGGTCACTCCGGGCGGCGGTCACCCTCCTGCCCCGAACGGGGTCGCGCAGGGCAGCAGAGCAGCTACCACGACGGAGAGGGCACCATGAGGCGAGTCGGCATCCGCGATGTTGCCGAGCGCGCCGGGGTCTCGATCAGCACCGTCTCCAACGCCCTCAACCACCCCGATGGCGTGAGCCCACACCTCGTCGAACGCGTGCGAGCGGCCGCCCAAGAGCTCAGCTATGTGCCGCTCCAGGCCGCCCAACAACTTCGTGCCGGTCGCAGCGGACTCCTCGGCATGACCGTCATCAACATCGCCAACCCGTACTTCGCGGCGCTCGTCAGCGGAGCGGAGGCCGCCGCAACGAGTGCAGGCTTTCGAGTGCTCGTCGGCAACAGCGACGACGACGTCGAGAAGGAGCGCGGTCGACTCGAACTGTTCGAACGCCTCCACGTCGAAGGGGCACTCGTCTCACCATTCGGCGACACCCGCGAGTCGATCGAGCGGCTTCGCGCCCGCGGCATCCCTGTCGTGCTCGTCGACGCGGTGGATGACACGGGCCGACTCCCCTCGGTGTCGTTCGACGACGTGGCCGGGGGCGACTCGCGGCGGAGCATCTGCTCGAGAACGGTCGCCGAAGAATCACATTCATCGGTGCGCGTCCGGAGGTGCGGCAGATCCGAGAGCGCCTCTCTGGCGCACGTCAGGCGATCGACGCCCACCCCGACGCCAGGCTCGAGGTGAAGATCTCCACGCGCACCACCGCCGAGATCGGCAGAGCCTTCGGCGAGGAGATCGCGGCCAGCCCGCGGGCGAACTGGCCAGACGGCATCCTGGCCACCAACGACCATCTCGCATGCGGCGTGGTCTCGGGCCTCGTGCGCAACGGGGTGCGTATACCGGCGGACATCGCCGTGGTGGGCTACGACGACATCGAGTTCGCCTCGGTCGCCGCCGTGCCGCTCACCTCGATCACCCAGCCGGCCCGCGAGATGGGGCGACGGGCGGGCGAGCTCCTCCTCGACCGCATCACCGGGGGCGCCGATGACGCGACCGGCTCCCTCGTCTTCAAGCCGAAGCTGGCCGTTCGCGCCTCGACCGTCGGAGATGCCTGACGCCCGAGCGCGGCTCCGCCCTGCCCATTGACACTGCTGATTAGAATGGTGACCATGTCCGAGAAAGCGCTTACCCGACCTGCTGTCGTCGTGGACGGAGCTCACCCCGCTCGGTCAGTGATCCGCCTCCTCCTGCGCCGCCCCGGCCGGATGACCGTGGCCATCCTCGCCTTCGCGCTCAAGGAGATCCCGATGTGGTTCCTCCCGGTGATCACGGCGGGCATCATCGACGTCGTCGTCGACGGCGGACCCGTCGAGTCGGTCCTGTGGTGGTTCGCGCTCGCCGTCGTGCTCCTCCTGCAGAACTACCCCAACCACATCGTCTACACCCGCAACTTCATGACCGTCGTGCGAGACACCGGCGCCGAACTGCGCAACGCCCTCGCCGCACGCCTGCAGAGCCTCTCCATCGGCTACCACAGCCGAGTGAGCTCATCCATCGTGCAGACCAAGGTCGTGCGCGATGTCGAGAACGTCGAACTGATGCTGCAGCAGGTGACCCACCCCCTGCTCTCCTCGATCATGGTCATGGCCGGCGCCATCACCATGACCGCGATCGTCGTGCCCCAGTTCCTCCCCGTCTACGCCCTCACCGTGCCGATCGCGATCGGCATCCGCTACGGCATGCGCAACCGATCGCACGCCCGCAACGAGACATTCCGGCTCGAGGTCGAGGGCTTCGCGGCCCGCGTCGGCGAGATGGCATCGCTCATCCCCGTGACCCGGGCCCACGGGCTCGAACAGACCGCCGTCACGCGCGTCTCCACCGGCGCCGACGGCGTGCGGCGGGCCGGCCTGCACCTCGACATGCTCAACGGCCACGTCGCCTCGATCTCCTGGGTCGCGATGCAGCTCCTCGGCGCCGGCTGTCTCATTCTGGCCGCAGTCTTCTCACTGACCGGGATCCTGCCGATCACGCCCGGTGAAGTGGTGCTGCTGTCGACCTACTTCACGCTCCTCACCCAGGGGCTCACCCAACTGCTGATGCTCATCCCCGTGGGCGCCCGGGGCCTCGAGTCGGTGCGCTCCATCTCCGAGGTGCTGCAGGAGCCGGACCTCGAGCAGAACGAGGGCAAGCGCACGGTGGAGGATGTCGCGGGCCAGGTGCAGCTCGAACGGGTGAGTCACCGCTATGAGGGTGCCGAATCCGACGCCATCCGCGAGGTGGACCTCGACATCAGGGCCGGCGAGACCGTCGCGTTCGTCGGCTCCTCCGGCTCCGGAAAATCCACGCTGCTCAATCTGGTGCTCGGCTTCGTACGCCCCACCGGCGGTCGCGTACTCCTCGACGGCGTTGACGTGCAGGAGCTCGACATGCGCACCGCCCGGCGCTTCGTCTCGGTCGTGCCGCAGGACTCGGTGCTGTTCGAGGGCTCTATCCGCGACAACATCGCCTACGGACTCCCGCATCTCGACGACGAGCGCATCCGGGCAGCCCTGCGCGACGCCAACGTGCTCGAGTTCGTCGACGAGCACCCGCTCGGCTGGGACACCGTGGTCGGCGAGCGCGGCGCCCGCCTCTCCGGGGGGCAGCGGCAGCGACTCGCCATCGCCCGAGCCCTCGTGCGGGACCCGCGGATCCTGCTCCTCGACGAGGCGACCAGCGCCCTCGACCCCGAATCGGAGCAGCTCGTCAAGGCCGCGCTCAGCAGGCTCATGCGGGGACGGACCACCCTCGTGGTCGCCCACCGGCTCTCCACCATCCGCCAGGCCGACCGCATCGTCGTGCTCGAACACGGCCAGATCGTCGAGGTGGGCACCCACGACGAGCTGCTCGCCAGCTCCGGGCGCTACGCGCACCTGCACGAGACACAGCTCGGCCCCACCGGCTGACGGCCAGAACTCCACCACCGACGAAAGGACGATGATGACCCTTCGACCACTCCGCGCCGCCGTGATCGGCACCGGTGCCATCACCCGCGGCGCCCACATTCCTGCGCTCAGGGCATTGGCCCCAGACATCGAGATCGTCGCCCTCGTCGACATCAGCGAGGAGGCGGTGCGCGCTGCGGCGGCCGAATTCGGCGTCGCCGGGGCATACACCGACATCGCCGAGATGCTCGCCGTCGAGCGGCCCGACCTCGTGACGGTGGGCACCCCGCCGAGGGCACACAAGGATGCAATCATCGCCGCCCTCGATGCCGGCGCCTCAGTGTGGTGCGAGAAGCCCCCGTCGCGCTCGCTGGCCGACTACGACGAGATCGCGGACCATGAGGGCGAAGACGGACCCTACGTCAGCTACGTGTTCCAACATCGCTTCGGGGCGGCCGCCCAGCGGCTGCGTCGGCACGTCGCAGAGGGCACGCTCGGCCGCCCCACCGTCGCCGTCTGCAACACCCTCTGGTACCGCGACCCCGAGTATTTCGCGGTGCCCTGGCGCGCCCGCTGGCACACCGAGGGTGGCGGACCGACCATGGGGCATGGCATCCATCAGATGGATCTGGCCCTCTCCATCCTGGGCGAGTGGAGCGAGGTGATTGCCGTGATGTCGACGCTCGCCCGCGACACCGAGACCGAGGACGTGTCCATGGCGATCGTGCGGATGGAGTCCGGGGCGCTGTGCACGATCACCAACAGCCTGCTCTCGCCGCGTGAGACGAGCGCCCTCAGATTCGACTTCGACGACGCCACCGTTGAGGTCGAGCACCTGTACGGCTATGACAACTCGCACTGGCGGTGGACCCCCGCCCCGCACGTCGACGCGGCGACGGCGGAGCGCTGGCAGCCCGAAACCGACAGCGCGAGCTCGCATCTGGCCCAGCTCACCGCGCTGCTCGCCTCGATACGGCACGGAGAACGCCCGGCGGCGAGCGGCGACGACGGGCGTCGTGTGCTCGAACTGGTCGCCGGCATGTACGCCTCGGCGCTGGGCGGGCGCACCGTGCGACGCGAGGAGCTGGCGGCCGGTCATCCCTTCGTGGCCGCAATGCACGGCGGCGACGCCGCTGCCGCCACGGAACACCTTGGCGCCGGCCGACTGCAGGAACGCCCGAGCACCGCAACCGAGGAGATCGCCCATGTCTGAAGGATTCACCCTCGAGGAGCGCGACGACGCCATCATCCTCAGCGCCGACGGCGTGCAACTCGGGCGCTACGAGATCGCCTCTGGCGCGCCTGCCGCCGAGGCTCCCAAACCGTACTGGCACCCGCTGCGCGCCCTTGACGGCGGCCTCCTCACGGGCTACCGGCCGTGGGACCACCGCTGGCACAAGGGCCTGCAGATGACCTGGACCGCGGTCTCCGGCCAGAACTTCTGGGGCGGCCCGAGTTACGTCGAGGGCGAGGGCTACGTCTGGAAGGACAACCTCGGCCAGATGCGGCACGAGCGGTTCGTCAACGTACAGAGCGATGGACCGGATGCCGGCTTCACCGAGGAGCTCACGTGGATCACCGCAGCCGGCCAGCGCTGGCTCACCGAGACCCGCACCCACCGGTTTCCGGCCCTCGACGCGACCCTCGGCTACTGGGTGATGGACTTCGAGACCACCCTGCGCAACGTGAGCGGCGATGAGCTGCGACTCGGCAGCCCCACCACCGAGGGCAGGCCGGCTGCCGGATACACCGGACTCTTCCTGCGGATGCCGCGGGCCTGGACGGGCGGGCGTGTGATCGCCCCCGGCGTGGTCGGGGCAGATGAGCTGATGGGCGCAGAGGCGCCCTGGGTCGCCTTCTCCGGCGAGCACGACGACGTGGACGGCGGCGCCACCGTGATCGCCTACGCGGGCACGTCGAGCGGCGGTGCACCCGTGAAGTGGTTCGTGCGCAGCGAGCCGTTCCCGGTGCTGTCACCCTCCGCCTCCTTCGATGAGGAGATCGTGTTGGCCGACGGCGAGGAGGTGCGGCTGACTCACCGCAACGTGTTCCTCGACCGCATCCTCGGCGACGAGGAACTCACGACACTCGCCGAGGGGCTCACCCCATGAGGGCGCCCCTGTTCCCGGGCGGTGTCGCCGTGAGCGATCTGCACGTCTACGACGATGAGGCGGCCGACGGAGTGTGCGGCGGCTCACCCCACCTGCACACCGCCTCCAGCGAGGGTTACGTCGTCACCGCCGGAACGGGCTCCGTGCACACGATCGATCGGGATGGCGCCGCCGTGCATCCGCTCGAGGTCGGGCGGGTGCTGTGGTTCTCTCCCGGCACGGTCCACCGGCTCGTCAATGACGGTGGCCTCCAACTACTCGTCGTGATGCAGAACAGCGGACTCCCGGAGGCCGGTGACGCCGTGCTGACGTTCCCCGACGCCATCCTCGACGACCCGGAGGGCTACCGGCGGGCGGCAACCCTCACGAGCGGACCCAGGGCAGACCGCGCCCTGGCCGCCCGGCAGCGACGTGACCTCGCCACCGAGGGCTACCTCGAACTCCTCGCCGCCGTCGACCGGGACGGCCCAGCAGCGCTGGAGCGATTCCACCGTCGTGCGGCCCGGCTCGTGCAACCGCGCGTCGCCGCCTGGCGCGCCCTCTGGGAGCGCACCGTCGCCGCCGAGACGGAGCGGACGCGCGCACAGCTGGACGCCCTCGACTCGGGTAGCGTCGGAATGCTCGGCGATGCCGCGGTGCGCACCTCCACTGCCGAACCCGGCGAGCGCGGCTACGGCATGTGCGGGCGGCTCCGCACCTGGAACTGGACGGACGGCGAGCAATGACCGACACCTTGAGGGTCGCCATCGTCGGCACCGGCTCCGTCGCCAGGCTCCACGCCGAGGCCGTCGAGGCCTACCCGCGGGCGACGCTCGTGGCCGTGACCGACCTCTCCGTGGCGGCCGCCACGGCGTTCGCCGCGAAGCACGGCGCTCCCGCCGTGTATGAAAATCTCGACGCGCTGCTCGCCGCCGAACATCCGGATGTTGCCCTGATCTGCACCCCGCCGGCCTCCCATCGAGAACAGACCCTCGCCGCCTTCGCCGCCGGCGCCCACGTCATCGTCGAGAAGCCGCCGGCCCCATCGCTCGACGAGCTCGATGCGATGCGGGATGCCGCAGCCGCGGCCCACCGGCAGCTCGCGGTGGTCTTCCAGCAGCGCACGGGTACTGCCGCCGCCCACGTGCGAAGGCTCCTGCACGACGGGGCCCTCGGCAGACCGCTGCTCGCGCAGTGCCAGACGCTGTGGTTCCGCGACGCCGAGTACTTCGCCGTGCCATGGCGCGGCAGCTGGTCGACGGAGGGCGGCGGCACCACACTCGGCCACGGCATCCATCAGCTCGATCTGCTCGGCCATCTGCTGGGCAGCTGGAGCCGGGTGGAGGCGCGACTGTGGCGTCTCGACCGCGAGACCGAGACGGAGGATGCCTCGACCGCGACAGTCGTCTTCGACAGCGGCGTTGTGGCACAGGTGGTGTCGAGCACCGTGTCGCCGCGGCAGACCAGCTCGATCCGCATCGATACGCAGAAGGCGACGATCACGGTCGACCACCTCTACGGTCACGGTCACGAGAACTGGGCGATCACGCCGGCGCCGCACGTCTCGGAGGCCGAGGCGGCGACGTGGGCGCTGCCCGAGGTGGAGGAGCGGAGCGATCACGGCCCGCTGCTTCGCAATGTCTTCGACGCGCTGCTGGCTGGAGCGCCGCTGCCGTCGACCGCCGACGAACCCGCGCGTTCGATCGAGTTGGTCGCGGCGATGTATGCCTCTGCCGCTGCGGACGGCGCGGTCGTGACACCGGCCGATCTGGCAGCCCACCCTTCGCATCGCCGCTCCTTCGAGAGCCCCGTGATCGATCTGCGGCCGAGCTCCGCGCCGTGATCGACCCGGATGCCCCGGCCCCCGGTGAGATCTACCGGGATCCGGTCTACGACGGTGCGACCGATCCGACGGTCGTGCGCGATGGCACGGGCGGCTGGTGGATGTTCTCCACTCAGCGTCGCGCGAATCACCCCGATGCCGGCACCCTCGAACCGGATGCCTCGGGGCTGAGCCTGAGCGCCGACGGGCCGCCGGCGCATGTCGACGCCACGCACTGGGCACCGGAGGTCATCCACGACGGCACCGGGTGGCGCATGTTCCTGACGGAGATCGAGGGCGTCCCCTCCCAGTGGGACGGCCATCCACGCCACATCGTCGAGTACGTCTCGGACGACCTCATTCATTGGCGTCGGCTCAGGCCTCTCGTTCTGGCGAGTGACCGTGTGATCGATGCCGCTGTCGCCGTGTCGGACGACCTGACGTCGTGGGAACTCGACGGCACTGCGATCGGTGGGCGGGCACACGAGGGGCCGTATGTCTTCTCGCTCGGTGGCGCGTGGTGGATGCTCACCGACGAGTGGCGCGGCATGGCCGTGCATCGTTCGGATGATGCCGTCACCTGGACCCGGCAGGGCGGGCCGGACGATGTGATCCTGGGCGAATACAGGCCGGAGGAGTCCGGCGTGCAGATCGGCCGCCACGGGGCCGTGATCGTGCTGGAGCGCGAGGCCCGTCTGTACTATTTCACCCACCCGTGGTGGGACGGCAGTGAGCTCGCCGAGGCGGCCGAGCCGCACCACCGCCGGAGCGCGGTGCACGTCGCGCGCCTCAGCGTCGAGGCTGACAGGCTCGTCTGTGCGCGCTGACAGCCCTCCGCCGAGCGCGTTCAGAGTTTCTCCGTCGTCGCCCTTGTGAAACGTTTTTCGAAGTAGTACGGTTGCGGGCAAGCGCTTTCCAGGACTCAGGAGCGTGCCTGACACGGCACCCTAAGGACAACGAACATCCTGCGGCAGAGAGCGCAGACGTTCAACGAGAGGACAATGATGTTCAGAAACAAACGGGCACTCGCCGCCGTCGCCCTCGCGACCGGCGCCGCCCTGACCCTGGTCGGCTGCTCCGGCGGCGGCTCCGAATCTGCAGGCGAATTCGACCCGAATGAGGAGGTCACCCTCGACCTCGCATTCTGGGGCAACGACGTGCGGGCAGACCTCTACAACCAGGCCATCGACGCCTTCAACGAGGAATACCCCAACATCACCGTCAACGCGACATTCCTCGGCTTCCCCGAGTTCTGGGAGAAGCGCCAGACCGAGGCCGCCGGCGGCAACCTCCCCGACGTCATGCAGTTCGACTACTCGTACATGCGCCAGTACTCCAAGAACGGGCTGCTGCTCGACCTCGACCCGTACCTGGGCGACATCATCGAGACCGACTCCCTGAGCGACGAGATCCTCAGCATCGGCGTCGTCGACGGCACCACCACCGGCATCCCCACCTCCACCAACGCGTGGGGCCTCTTCACCAACCCCGCCGTGCTCGACCAGCTCGGCGTCGAAGAGTTCGCCGGCGGCGACTGGGACGACTACACCGACTGGATGGCTGAAGTCACCGACGCCAGCGGCGGCACCGTCTACGGCGGCAGCGACTACACCGGTCGCATCCAGAACTTCGAGCTCCAGCTCCGCTCCGAAGGCTCCTACCTCTTCAGCGAAGAGGGAGAGCCCGGCTTCGACGAGGAGCGCCTCACCGAGTTCTGGGAGTCCGGCGCAGACATCCGCGACGGCATCACCTACCCGCAGCAGCTCGCAGAGGAGCTCAACCCCCTCGAAGTCTTCGACACCGCCCAGAGCACGAGCGAGCTGACGTGGGACAACTTCGGCGCCCGCTACCTCGGCAACCTCGGCGAGGGCTACACCGAGCTCGGCCTCGTCGCCCCTCCCGTCACCGAAGAAGGCGCGAAGGACCTCTACCTGAAGCCCTCCATGCTGCACGCGATCTCGGCCAACACCGAGCACCCCGGTGCCGCTGCCACGCTGGTGAACTTCCTGATCAACTCGCCGGAATCCGGTGAGATCTTCGGCACCAACCGCGGCCTCCCGGCATCGACCACCGCGCTGGAAGCCGCAGACCTCGACCCGCTGAGCGAACAGGTCAAGGCCTACGAGGAGTCGATCGCCGACCGCCTCGGCGACGCCCCGCCAGTGCCGATCATCGGATACGGCACACTGGAGGAGAAGTTCCGCCAGATCGGTCTCGAGCTCAACTTCGGCACCATGACGGTGGAGGACGCGGTCTCGCAGTTCTTCTCCGAGATGGACGTCGTCCTCGGCTAGCACCCAGGGTTCGGGGGCCGGCCGCCAAGCGGTCGGCCCCCGAACACCCCAACCTCTCACCTCATCGATATCGGAGAGAATCGTGACCAACAACTCCACCCGGTCCATAGTGACGGCGGCATACCCCGAGGAGCGCAAGCTCTTTCGCAAGCCCCGCCCAGACCACCGCAACCGACCGGGGCAACGGGCTCAGGCTCGCAAGGAGTCACTGGCCGGCTACGGCTTCCTCTCACCATGGCTGCTCGGCTTCTTCGGCCTCACCCTCATACCGATGGTGTACTCGCTGTACCTCTCATTCACCCGGTACAACATCTTCCAGCCACCCCGCTGGGTCGGCTTCGACAACTACATCCGTCTGTTCACCGACGACCCCCAGTTCATCCAGTCCGCCCAGGTCACCGGCATCTACGTGCTGATCGGCACCCCGATCACCCTCGCGGCGGCCCTGCTGGTGGCAATGCTGCTCAACTTCCGAGACAAGGGCACGGGCTTCTTCCGCTCGGCGTTCTACGCGCCATCACTCATCGGTGCCTCAGTCTCCGTCGCCATCGTCTGGCGGGCCATGTTCTCCACCGACGGGCCAGTCGACACCTCGCTCAACCTGTTCGGCATCGACTTGGGCGGCTGGATCGGCAACCCCTCGCTCGTGCTCCCCGCCATGATCGTGCTGTCCGTCTGGCAGTTCGGCGCCACCATGGTGATCTTCCTCGCCGGCCTCAAACAGATCCCCAAGGAGCTGTATGAAGCCGCCGAGGTGGACGGCGCCGGGCCACTCGCCTGGTTCCGCGCCGTCACCATCCCCATGCTCTCCCCCGTGATCTTCTTCAACCTGCTGCTCGGACTGATCGGAGCCTTCCAGGTCTTCGCCTCCGCCTACATCATCTCCAACGGCTCGGGTGGGCCGGCCGGCATGACGAACTTCATCACCCTCTACCTCTACAAACGAGGATTCAGCGACGGCCAGATGGGCTACGCAGCCTCGATCGCATGGGTCCTGCTCATCGTCGTCGCCATCGTCGCCTTCATCCTCTTCCGCACCCAGAAGAGCTGGGTCCACTACTCGGGAGACAACCGATGACCACCTCATTCTCAGAACCCGCCCTCGTCACCCTCGAGAACCAGCTCGAGCCAGCCGCCCCCCGCCGGCGACGCCGCCTGAAGCGGAAGACCTGGCAGACCATCGTCTGGGCGATCGTGCTCCTCGCCATCACCGCGATCGTGCTCTACCCCCTGGTCTGGCTGTTCATGTCGACCTTCAAGCCCAACGGCGAATTCGGCCAGAACCCGGGGCTGATCCCCAACAGCCCGACGCTCGACAACTACATCAAGGTCAGCGAGGGCATCGCCGGGGTGCCCATGTGGAAGTTCTTCTTCAACTCCTTCGCCCTCGCCGCCCTCGCCGTCATCGGCACCGTGATCTCCAGCGCCCTTGCGGCGTACGCGTTCGCCCGCATCCAGTTCAAGGGGCTCAGCATCCTGTTCGCCGCCATGATCGGCACCCTGCTGCTGCCGTTCCACGTGGTCATCATCCCCCAGTACCTGCTCTTCAACTCGCTCGGGATGGTCGACACGTTCTGGCCGCTCGTGCTGCCCAAGTTCCTCGCCACCGAGGCGTTCTTCGTGTTCCTCCTCGTGCAGTTCATGCGGCAGATGCCCCGAGACATGGACGAGGCGGCCCGCATCGACGGCGCCGGGCACATCCGCATCTTCTGGGCGATCATCCTCCCGCTCATCCGGCCCGCCCTCATCACCTGTGCGATCTTCGCGTTCATCTGGTCGTGGAACGACTTCCTCGGCCCGCTGCTCTACCTGACCAGCCCCGAGAACTACCCCCTCCCCATCGCGCTCGGGCTCTACAACGACCAGACCTCCACGAGCGACTACGGCGCCACCGTGACCGCCTCGTTCGTCGCCCTCATCCCTGTGCTGCTCTTCTTCATCATCTTCCAGCGCTTCCTGGTCGACGGCGTCGCCACCCAGGGCCTCAAGGGTTAGGTGCCCGTCATGGATCGCAAGACGCTGCGGGCGGCACGGCGAGAGGATGCCTCGGGGGCCGGCCCGACGCTGCAGGACCGACCACCGTCCCGGTTCCCGGGTGCGAGCGGCGCCTTCGCCCTGTTCGGCGAGGTGCTCATGGTCGGGGTGATGGTGGCGATCGCCTCGATTCCCGTCGTGACCCTGCCCGCGGCACTGGCCGCCGGCACTCGCCACCTGCGGCGCTACCTCCACGCCGAGAGCTCCCACCTCGGCGCATTCTGGCGGGATGTGCGCGACGCCCTGCTCGGCGGCATCGCCATCGGTTTCGGCACGCTCGCGCTCACCCTGATCCTGCTGCTCGACATCGATCTGGCCGGCACCGGGGCGCTTCCCGGTGGCCAGGCGTTCGCTGTCGTCGGCTGGCTCGGGCTCGTCGCGCTCAGCGTGACACTCCTGACCGCTGCCGGAGCGTGGAGCCCCGGCCTCGGTTGGCGCGGCGCCCTGCGAGTGGTGCCCACGAGCGTTCGTGCCGACATCCCCGGCGCCCTCTACCTCGCAAGCACCGCCGGCTTCGTCGTGCTCCTCACCTGGGTGCTCACTCCCCTCCTCGTGCCGGCACTCGGCATCGCGGCGATGGCCGTCGTCGCCGTGCCGGAGCGCCGCCGCTCTCGTTGAGCCCCAGTCACCTCCATCCCCTCAACCTCTCGAACTGAAGGAGAGCCACCGTGCTGTATGGCGCCGACTACAACCCAGAGCAGTGGAGCGAAGAGATCTGGGATGAGGATGTCCGCCGCATGCAGGAGGCCGGCGTCACCATCGTCAGCCTCGGGATCTTCTCCTGGTCGCGCATCCAGCCCCGCGAGGACGAATGGGACTTCGAGTGGCTCGACCTGGTCATTGACAAGCTCCACGCCGGCGGCATCGCGGTCAACCTCGCCACGGCGACGGCCTCCCCAGCCCCGTGGTTGAGCGCGAACCACCCGGAGACACTCCCGGCCGATGAGCGCGGTGCAAGCTATTGGCCCGGCAGCCGGCAGCACTTCGCGCCGTCCTCTCCCACCTACCGCCACTTCGCCGCCGAACTGGTCCGTCAGCTCGCGGCCCGCTACATCGGCCACCCCGCCGTGGTGATGTGGCATGTCGGCAACGAGTTCGGCTGCCACCTGCCGATGGACTTCTCCGATGCCGCCCGCGATGCCTTCCGGCGGTGGCTCCACGAACGCTACGGCACTGTCGAGGCGATCAATGCGGCGTGGGGCACGAGCTTCTGGTCCCAGCGCGTCAGCGAGTTCGAGGAGATCTTCCCTCCGCGGCTGGCCCCTTACAGCCGCAACCCCTCCGCCATGCTCGACTATCGGCGATTCACCTCGGACATGCTGCTCGAGTGCTATCTGATGGAGCGCACGATCCTGCTCGAGGCCGGGGCGACCCAGCCGATCACTACCAACTTCATGGGCGCGTTCAAGCCGGCCGACTACGCCAAGTGGGCGCCTCACATGGATGTGATCGCCGACGACTGCTATCCCGATCCGTCGAGCCCCGACGGGATTCGGGATGGGGCGTTCCAGCGCGATCTCGTGCGATCACTCAAGCCCGGGGTGCCATGGATCCTGATGGAGCAGGCGAGCGACGCCGTCAACTGGCGCCCGTCGAACCTGGGGCGGAGTGCCGGGATGCTGGCCGCCCTGACCGCCCAGTCGATCGGGCGCGGCGCCGACGGCATCATGTTCTTCCAGTGGCGGCAGTCGGTGGCCGGCAGCGAGAAGTTTCACTCGGCGATGCTCCCGCACGCCGGCACCGAGACCCGCATCTGGCGTGAGGTCACCGAGCTCGGGGCCCGCCTGAGGGCCCTCGGGGATCTGCCGGCGCCGGGCAGGGACGCTCGCGTGGCCGTCATCTTCGACTGGGAGAACTGGTGGGCGGTCGAGGAGAATGACCACCCGGTGACGCTCGACTATCTCGCCATCGCCCAGCAGTGGTACGGCGCGCTGCACGCGCGCGGAATCATGGTCGACCTCGTCTCGCCGGAGAAGGTCGACGAGGGCTACGAGCTGGTCATCGCGCCCGCCCTGTATCTGCTCCGTGAGGAGGGAGCCGCCGCTCTCAACCGCTTCGTCGAGGGCGGCGGCACACTGCTCACCGGGCCCTTCTCCGACATCGTCGACGGCCGCGACCAGTTCCGGCCCGGCGGTTTCCTCACCCAGCTCGGTGCGGCCCTCGGGCTGCGCTTCGAGGACTTCGGCGCCCTCGCCGGACCGTCCAGCGGCGCCACCGGGCTCGGCGCCCAGGGCTCCCCCGCCGCCGCGGGCGTCGGCGAGGCGATCGACTTCACCGTCGGCGGTGTCGCCGCGAAGGCGACCACCGTGGCAGAGCGAGTCGAAGCGCTCACGGCCGAGGTGGTCGCAACCTTCGCCTCCGGGCGCTCGGCCGGATGCCCCGCCCTCACCCGGCACCGGCACGGCCGCGGGGAGGCGTGGTACGTCGCCACCCTGCCCGATGCCGCAGGGACCGATGCCATCGTGGCGGCGCTGCTCGCGGCATCCGGTGTTCGCCCGGTGCTCGCCGACCTGCCCAAGGGGGTCGAGGTGGCTCAGCGTGGCGATCTCGTGACCGTGATCAATCACAACGATCATTCGGTCGAGGTGACCGTGGATGGCACCGACGCCGAGACCGGGAGCATCCTGGGCACCCGCACGCTGGTCCCACAGGAGGTCGTGTTCATGCTCGTCGCCACTCACGGTAGTGCTGACGACCACGCCGATCTCCTCGCATCGAAGGGAACCCGTTGACCGACGCCTCCGCTCGACTCGACCCGCACCGGGTCATCGCCGAGATCGACCGGCGCCTGTTCGGCGGCTTCGTCGAGCACCTCGGGCGGCACATCTACGACGGCATCTACGAGCCCACCCACCCCGCTGCCGACGAGGCGGGGTTCCGCACGGATGTGATCGAACTCGTCCGTGAGCTCGGCGTCTCCACCATCCGGTACCCGGGCGGCAACTTCGTCTCGGGCTACCGCTGGGAGGACGGCATCGGGCCGGTGGCGGAGCGGCCCAGGAGGCTCGATCTGGCGTGGCACTCCACGGAGACCAACGAGATCGGTCTGCACGAGTTCGCCGACTGGCTCGAGCGGGTCGGCAGCGATCTGATGCTCGCGGTCAACCTCGGCACCCGCGGCACCCAGGAGGCGCTCGATCTGCTCGAGTACGCGAACACGAGCGTGAGGACTTCCTCGAGCGATCGTCGCGCAGCGAACGGCCGCAGGGAGCCGTTCGGGGTGTCGATGTGGTGCCTCGGCAACGAGATGGACGGACCCTGGCAGCTCGGGCACCGCAACGCTGAGGACTACGGCAAGCTGGCCTCCCGCACGGCGAAGGCGATGCGGCTGCTCGACCCGTCGATCGAGCTCGTCGCGTGTGGCTCATCGGGCCGCGACATGCCGACATTCGGCACATGGGAGCGCACCGTGCTCGAGCACACGATCGAGGATGTCGACTTCATCTCCTGTCACGCCTACTACCAGGAGCGTCACGGCAAGACCCAGGAGTTCCTCGCCTCGGCCGTCGACATGGCGAAATTCATCGAGAGTGTGGTGGTGACGGCCGATGCGGTCGCCGCCGAGAAGAAGATCGACAAGCAGATCAACATCTCCTTCGACGAGTGGAACGTCTGGTACCTCTTCAACGACGACGACTCGATGAACGAGAAGAGCGAGGAGGACTGGCCGGTCGCGCCCCGGTTGCTCGAGGACCAGTACAGCGTGTTGGATGCCGTCGTCTTCGGCGACCTCCTGATCACGCTGCTGCAGCACGCCAACCGCGTGCGCTCGGCCTCGCTGGCCCAGCTCGTGAACGTGATCGCCCCGATCATGACCGAGCCGGGTGGGCCGGCGTGGCGCCAGACCACGTTCTTCCCGTTCTCGATCACCTCGCGCCTCGCCCTTGGGCGCTCGGTTCGTGTGCCGGTGCAGGCGTCGACATTCGAGAGTGAGCGATTCGGGGCCGTCTCCTCGGTCAACGCGGTCGCCACGATCGATGCCGACGGGGTCTCACTCTTCGTCGTGAATCGCTCGACGAGCGAGGCTTCGACGCTCACGGTCGACCTCTCCCCGTTGGTCGCGGAGCTGGGCCATGTAGTCACCGTGCTCGAGTCGTACCTGCTCCATGACGACGACCTCGCGGCGGCGAACACTCTCGCTGCGACCGAGCGCGTCGGTGTCGGCCCGGTGGAGTGCGACGTCGATTCCCACAGTCTCACCGTGACCTTGCCCGCGGTCTCGTGGGCCGCCGTCAGCTTGGCCTGAGAGGCGACGATGGCCCCGCGGGAAAGCGCTTGCGCAGATTTCCGAGCCGTGGCACACTATTGGAAAGCGTTTACCCGCATGTCGAAGATGACAGACGGAACACACGAAGACACCAGACAGAACACCGACGAAAGCAGAACACCGTGACTGACACGACACTGGCCGCGACCCCTGTCGGGGCATCCGCCGCTCTCCCCGAGGTGCGCGAGATCGGCATCATTATGAACGGCGTCTCCGGCCGCATGGGTTACCGCCAGCACCTCGTGCGCTCCATCCTCGCCATCCGTGACCAGGGCGGCATCGAACTCTCCGACGGCAGCAGGATCACCGTCAAGCCGATCCTCGTCGGGCGCAGCGAGGCCAAGCTCGCCGAACTCGCCGCCAAGCACGGCATCGAGGACTACACGACCAACCTCGACGAAGCCCTCGCCGACCCGAAGTGGGAGATCTACGCCGACTTCCTCGTCACCAAGGCCCGCGCCTCCGCCCTGCGCAAGGCGATCGCCGCTGGCAAGACCATCTACACCGAGAAGCCCACCGCCGAGTCGGTGGAGGAGTCACTCGAACTCGCGCGTCTCGCCCGCGAGGCCGGCGTCAAGACCGGCGTCGTGCACGACAAGCTCTACCTCCCCGGCCTGCAGAAGCTCAAGCGCCTCATCGACTCCGGCTTCTTCGGGCGCATCCTCTCGGTGCGCGGCGAGTTCGGCTACTGGGTGTTCGAGGGCGACTGGCAGCCCGCCCAGCGCCCCAGCTGGAACTATCGCGCCGAAGACGGCGGCGGCATCATCGTCGACATGTTCCCCCACTGGAACTACGTGCTCGAGAACCTCTTCGGCAAGGTCGAGACCGTGTACGCCCAGGCCTCCACCCACATCCCCACCCGCTGGGACGAGAACGACGAACCCTACGAGGCCACCGCCGAGGATGCCGCCTACGGCATCTTCGAGCTGGCCGGCGGTGCCGTCGCCCAGATCAACTCGAGCTGGACGGTGCGCGTCAACCGCGACGAGCTCGTCGAGTTCCACGTCGACGGCACGCACGGTTCGGCCGTCGTCGGGCTCTTCGGCGCCAAGATCCAGCACCGCAACGCCACCCCCAAGCCGGTGTGGAACCCCGACCTGGCTGACGACCACGACTACGACGCCGACTGGGCATCGGTGCCCACCAACGAGGTGTTCCAGAACGGCTTCCGCCAGCAGTGGGAGGAGTTCCTCGAGTCCTATGTGCTCGGCACGGAATACGAGTTCGACCTCCTCGCCGGCGCGCGCGGCGTGCTGCTCGCCGACGCGGGCCTGCAGTCGAGCCGCGAAGGCCGCAAGATCGTGCTCACCGAGCTGACGCTGAACTGATCTCCATGACCAAGCTCACCCTCCTCTCCGCCGACGGCGTCACCTCGACGACCGCGCTGGCCGAGACCCCCGGCCACACCAAGCCGAGCGGGCCACTCCGCAGCCGTGTCGCGTATGCCGCGGCTCACGTGGTGCCGAAGACCGCCGCCGACAACACTCCCGGCCGGCCCGCCGAGATCGACTGGGATGCGACACTCGACTTCCGCCGCTCGGTCTACTCGTGGGGGCTCGGCGTCGCCGACGCCATGGACACCGCCCAGCGCAACATGGGACTGGATGCGGTGGCCACCCGCGAGCTCATCGCCCGCTCGGCGCAGGTGGCGCGAGAGGAGGGCGGCTCGGTCGTCGTCGGGGTCAACACCGACCACATCGACGAGGAGCACATCACCCTCGACCAGGTGATCGACGCCTACAGGTCACAACTGCACTTCACCGAGGAGCAGGGGGCTGGCCCGGTGCTGATGGCCTCGCGCCACCTCGCCCGCTCCGCGGGGTCCGCCGACGACTACCGCCGTGTCTACCGGGAGGTGCTCGAATCGGCCACTGCGCCAGTCGTGCTGCACTGGCTCGGCACCGCCTTCGACCCGGCACTCGCCGGCTATTTCGGCTCGACCGACTGGCGCGAGGCATCCACTGTGCTGCTCCAGATCATCGCCGAGAACCCCGACAAGATCGCGGGCGTCAAGATGAGCCTGCTCGACGCGGCCTCTGAGGTGTCGGTGCGTGAGCGCCTGCCGAAGGGTGTGCGCATGTTCACCGGTGACGACTTCAACTATGTCGGCCTCATCGGCGGGCAGGATGTGCCGGAGGCCTCCCAGCCCGAGCGCGACCCCGCGAGCGAGCGCCAGCACTCCGACGCCCTGCTCGGGGCCTTCGCCGCGATCACGCCCCTGGCTTCTGCGGCGATCCAGGCGCTCGACGCCGGCGACCCCGCCCGCTACCTCGAGATCCTGGGGCCGAGCGAGGAGCTCAGTCGCCAGGTGTTCGCCGCCCCAACCTTCTACTACAAGACCGGTGTCGCGTTCCTGTCGTGGCTCAACGGACACCAGCCGGCGTTCCAGATGGTCGGCGGCCTGCACTCATCGCGAAGCCTGCCGCACCTCTCGCGCATCGTCGAACTCGCCAACACCTCGCTCGCCCTGGAGCAGCCCGAACTCGCCGCCGAGCGCTGGCACGGGATGCTGCGCCTGAATGGAGTCACCGCATGACCACCCCCGACCCCCGCCTCTCGATCAACCAGGCGACGCTCAAACATGCCGACCTCGCCACCGCCCTGCGGGTGACGGCCGAGGCCGGCGTGCAGTCGATCGGACTCTGGCGTGAGCCGGTGCTCGAGGTCGGACTCGAGGCGGCCAGCAGGATGCTCGCCGACTCGGGGCTGCGCTTCTCGACCCACTGCCGCGGCGGCTTCTTCACCCTGCCCGAGGGGCCGGCACGGGTCGCGGCTCTCGACGACAACCGCCGCGCCATCGAGGAGGCCGCCACGCTGGCTGCCGCCGGTGCGGAGGGTTCGAAGGCCATCCTGGTCCTGGTGGCCGGTGGCATTCCCGAGGGTTCGCGCGACCTGCTCGGTGCGCGAGAGCGCGTGCGTGACGCGATCGGCACCCTGGCCCCGGATGCCGCGGCCGCCGGTGTCACGCTGGCGATCGAGCCCCTGCACCCCATGTACGTCTCCGACCGTGCGGTCGTCTCGACGCTGGGTCAGGCCCTCGATATCGCGGCCGACTTCGAGCCCTCCGTGGTCGGGGTGACGGTCGACACCTTCCACATCTGGTGGGACCCCCAGGTGCTCGAGCAGATCGCTCGCGCGGGTTCCGAGGGGCGCATCGCGACCTACCAGGTGTGCGACTGGAAGACCCCGCTCGCCGCCGATGTGCTGCTGTCGCGCCACTACCCGGGCGACGGTGTCATCGACTTCGGGAGCCTCACGCGCGCCGTGGAGGCGACCGGCTACGACGGCGACATCGAGGTCGAGATCTTCAATGAGGAGGTCTGGGCCACCGACCCGTTGCTCGCCGTGCAGCGCACCTCGGCCGGCTTCAGTGCCGCCGTCTCGCCGCATCTCGCCTGGGTTCCGGCGGCCTGACAGGCCGGAGCGCACGACGCCACCCTGAGGAAAACGTTCTCCACTCCACGGCGTCGACCCCACCTTCCCCTAGACTCGGCCCTGTGAGCGAGAGTGGTGGGCAGGACCGCAGCGCGGCGACCCTGCACGATGTGGCCCGAGTGGCGGGCGTTTCGCTTGCCACCGCGTCGCGAGTCCTGAACGGTTCGAATCGCAAGGTCGCCGAGAGCTACCGCGAGCGCGTCGAGGCCGCTGCGGCGGAGCTCGGCTACACGGCGAACCTCTCCGCCCAGGCGACGGCGCGAGGCAATTCGGCGATCGTGGCACTGCTGGTGGCCGACATCGCCGATCCCTATTTCGGCCAGATCGCCTCCGGTGTCGCCCGCGGCGCCGACGAGGCCGGCCTGGTCGTGACGATCGCGATCACCGAGCGTGATGCCCAGCGCGAAGTGACCCTGGTGCGCGCCCTTCGCGGGCAGCGCCCCCGCGGCCTGATCCTCGCCGCCTCCCGCTCCGACGGCCCGGATGCCGCAGGCCTCAACACCGAGCTCGAGGCCTTCAGGAGTATGGGTGGCCGCGTCGTCGTGCTCGGAGACGGCGGCAGCGTCGCCCGCGGCATCGAGATCGACAACAAGGGTGGCTCGGCCGCTCTCGGCGCGAAGCTCGCCGATCTGAACTACCGCGACGCCGTCATCATCGGCGCCGCCGAGGGCATCCACACCTCAGACGACCGGGTCACGGGGTTCACGCAGGGCTTCACCTCGAACGGCGGCACTGTCCGCGAGGTTCGTCGGGCAGGCTTCACGAGGGATGCCGGCTACGCGGCCACCAAGGAACTGCTGGCCGACGGAGTCGAGCCTGGCACCCTGCTGTTCGGCATCTCCGACGTCGTCGCCATCGGCATCATGTCGGCGGTCCGCGATGCCGGCCGCCGGGTCGGCGATGACATCGCCGTGGCCGGCTTCGACGACATCTCCACCGGTCAGGACATCCGCCCGGGGCTCACGACCGTGCGGGTGCCCCTCGAGGACCTCGGCTACCGGGCGCTGCAGGCGACGCTCACCGAGGTGTGGGTGACTCCCGAGCCGGCGCTCCCCCTCGAGGTCGTCGTCCGCGGCAGCACACCGCCGCGCGACTGAGCGCCGCTTCGAGCTGATTTCGGCGTCGTGCCGTGATCGCGGTCGTAATCGCGACCAGTGCCCGTGATCCCCTCCGATTTCAGAGAGCGCTTCCCCGTCTCCTCGCCTCTCGTGCTACGGTGGGAAAACGTTTCCCGAAGGAGTGAGATGACCCACCATCGCTACGCCGTAGTCGGAGCCGGAGTCCGCGCCCAGATGTATGTCGGCGCCATCGCCGACACCTACGCCGATCGCGCCACACTCGTCGCCATCTGCGAGCCCAACCCCGTGCGCGCCCAGTTCCACGTCGACCGAGTCATCGCAGCCGGCCGGCCTGCACCAAAGATCTACGCCCCGGACGAGCTCGAGACCATGATCCACACCGAGCAGATCGACCGGGTCATCATCACCGCGCGCGACGACCTGCACGCCGAACTCATCGTGCGCACCCTCGACGCCGGAGCGGATGTCGTCGTCGAGAAACCGCTCACCATCGACGCCGAGAGCGCCGCAGCCATCGAAGCCGCCATCGAACGAACCGGTCGCGACGTCGTCATGACCTTCAACTACCGCTACGCCCCCAGGAACAGCGCCCTGCGCCAGGTCATCCAGGACGGCGCCATCGGCGAGGTCACCTCGATCGACTTCTCCTGGGTGCTCGACACCAAACACGGGGCAGACTACTTCCGCCGCTGGCACCGCGAGAAGGCCAACTCCGGCGGGCTCCTCGTCCACAAGGCGAGCCACCACTTCGACCTCGTCAACTGGTGGATCCACAGCATCCCGACCCGCGTCTACGCCTCTGGCGCACTGCGCTTCTACGGTGCCGAGAACGCCGCCGCGCGCGGGCTGGGAGACCGCCCGGCCCGTGGCTCCCACGACGACCCCGACGCCTTCGAGCTCGATCTGCGCAGTGACGAACAGCTGAAGGCGCTCTACCTCGACGCCGAGGAGCACGACGGCTACCTCCGCGACCGCGACGTCTTCAGCGCGGGCATCACCATCGAGGACAACCTCGCCCTCGTCGTCGACTACGCCTCAGGGGCAACGCTGAGCTACTCACTCAACGCCCACTCCCCCTGGGAGGGCTACACCGTCGCCGTCAACGGCACACTCGGCAGGGCAGAACTCCAGGTCGTCGAACGCGGCGCCGTGCTCACCGACGAAGGCCTGCACCCCGTGCTCGACCCCAGCGCGAATGATGCCGGCTCGTCTGGCTCCCAACGCCCAGAAGGCGAGCGCCTCCTCGTGCAGCGCCACTGGGAGCCCGCCTACGAAGTGGCGATCCCGGTCGAGTCCGGAGGACACGGCGGCGGAGACGCACTCCTCCTCTCCGACGTCTTCGTCGGCCCCGGAGACGACCCACTCGGCCGTCCCGCAGACTGGCGCGACGGCGTCCGATCCATCTCCGTGGGCATCGCCGGCAACCGCTCCCTCGAGACCGGCCTCCCGGTCAAGACCGCCGAGCTCGGCATCCACCTGATGGAGAACGCCCGAGCGACCGGGCAGGGCGGCGCGACCACCACACCATGACTCGCATCATCGTCACCGGCGGCGCCGGCCGCCTCGGACGGAGCCTCATCGCGGGTCTCGCCGGGCGCGGCCACGAGCTCGTGTCGCTGGACCGCGAGATCTCCACGGCACCCGAACTCGCTGACATCGCCCAACATACGGTCGATCTCACCGATCCGGATGCCGCCACCCGCACCATCGCGGAGGCCATCGACGGCGACCCAGACAGTGCTCTCGTGCATCTCGCCGCGATCGCCGTGCCGTTCAGCGCGCCAGAGGACGTGATCCTGCGCACCAATGCGGTGCTCGCCCTCAATACGCTCGGGGCAGGGGTCGCCGCAGGGATCCCGAAGATCGTGACCGCCTCCAGCCCGACGGTGCTCGGCTACCACTGCCCAACCGGCTGGCTGCCAGAGCGGTTTCCACTCGACGAGGAGACCATCCCGAAGCCATGGCACGCCTACGGGCTCTCCAAACACCTCGCCGAGCAGACCATGGCGATGCTCGCCCGCCAGACAGGAGAGGCAACCCGGTTCGCGGCCTTCCGGCCCTGCTACGTGATCGCCCCGGAAGAGTGGGAGGGTGCCCCCACCCAGCAGGGCCACACCGTGAGAGAGCGCCTCGACGATCCCGCCCTCTCGGCGCCGGCACTGTTCAACTACG
>Ga0307486_1001054_pt1 | contig 22450 bp, 15 predicted proteins | sample CBIW02metaG_FD_203663 | JGI IMG/M metagenome (GOLD analysis project Ga0307486, IMG submission 203663) | Sea-ice brine microbial communities from Beaufort Sea near Barrow, Alaska, United States - CBIW 0.2 | ecosystem: Environmental > Aquatic > Marine > Coastal | place: USA: Alaska | collected...
TGCTGTTTAAACCAATGTGGAAGTCTTCTTCTGAAAGTTCATTAAAATTGGCCCATTTAACTATCCCCGCTATACAAATAATTGCATCGAGTTTTCCTGTTTTTTCAAACATTTCAGCGATGGATTTGCTGTCGGCAATATCTACATTCACATCCCCTGAGTTCCGTCCGGCAATTATGACTTCGTTGTTTTCTGAAAAATGGGAAGAAACTTTTTTACCGATAGTTCCCCTCCCTCCTATGATCAATATTTTCATAACACTATTGTTTTTATAATTCGCGATATATGGATATGATTGTTTTAAAAAATTACAGATCGGTGCTTAACCTGTTTACAAATTGCGAGATAACTTCCTCATTTCTTTTGTAATACGTCCATTTTCCATGACGGGTGGGAATAATCAGAGAAGCTTTCTGCATCTGCGTCAAATATGTAGAAATGGTAGACTGAGATAAGCCGGCCCTTTCGGTAATATGAAACACACATACGCCATCATTAAAATGACCCAGTTCTGCGTGGGGACGAAAATTAGCCTCCGGATCCTTCAACCATTTTAAAATGTTTAACCGGGTCTCGTTGGATAATGCTTTATAGATTTCGATTATTTCCATAACGCAAATATATAAACAATATTTACATATCTAGAATTGTAGATGTATAAGAAAGGAAATTGATCGAAAAGAAAAATTATTTCAAAAACTCCAGCACAATCTGATAAAAAAGCTATTCCCCAGGGTTCTATACTCCTCAAATTCAAAAAAGGATTGTCCGGTAAAATTGAGGTCCCAATTCCGGGCTACGGAATAATTCAGGGAGGGAAGAAAGATCACGGAATGATTTGTTGGGGAATAAATAAAACCAACCGAGCCTGAGACTATCGGGGAAAATTCTTTTGAAAACTGAAGGAATCCTGAATATTCATAAGGCATTAAATTTTTTGCATTCAAATCGGCATATAGTAAACTTTCAGAATTTCCTAAAAAATTATCTGCGTTGCTATTATACAATAAAGAGCTGTTTACATAGATCCCTTTTTTGAATGCATAATCCACAGATATTGAAGCGCTAAGGACCTTGTCAGAATTAAAATAGGACTACATAGGAACAAAATAGGAGATTTCTCCTTTAAATCCGGCGTCTTTCAGATTGCCGGCCCAACCGGCACCAAACATCCAGTCTTTTTGATAGACCCCGGTTATGAATTGAATATCATAGGAGGAAATGTTGAATTTATACATTCCCGCAATTATATAATCGTCCTTGCTCCTCCCCTTTTTCGCGCTTACTTCAATTTTACTGAAATCGCCCAGATAATACTGCACTCTTAAAGCATCACTACCCGGACGTTCCTCATAATCAAAATCCAGAAAATTATAAGTGTTAAAAATATCGTTGGGATTCCAGACTAAATTCATTCCCCAATTTACACGTTGTCTTCCCAAAGTGATATCCCATTTTCCTTTGCTGTAGTTTATTAAAGCCCTGTCTATAGTTGAATTCAATACCACATTTTTGTCCTCTATCAAATTCCAGGAAAGATCTGCCCAACCATCATCCCGGGAAATTATATCTGAAAATCCCGGAATATTTTTAACCGCATCCCCATTATACAAACGGTTCCGGAATTCGAGTCTCGCGGTTATAACTTCTGATGGTACATATTCAAAATTTAGCCGGTTGTGAAATAAGTTGGTCCATTGCAATTGTTCAAGCCGGTCAACAAAACTAAATTCGTTTAGATTTTTAATATAACCTGATAAGGATAGTTTTTTTTCCGTTTCCTGAGCTGATAAGCTGAAGCTGTTCAATATGAACATTACCAGCGATATTTTCAGGAAACTATTCATTATTCCTGGGAAGGGGTTTGTTCCACATCTGAATCAATTTTCCCATCTACAAGAGTGATCACCCTTCTCGCCTTTTTTATAACTCTTTGGTCGTGGGTAGAAAACAGGAAAGTGATATTCTCCTCTTCATTTAATTTGGCCATAATATCCAGTAAGTTTGCCGCTGCTTTGGAATCCAGGTTTGCGGTAGGCTCATCTGCCAGCACGATCTTTGGCTTGGAAGCCAACGCTCTTGCAACCGCCCAATGATATTGAACACACCAACGCATTCTTTAGGCGATTTCTAATTATACCTTTCCGCGTAACCATTAAAGAAGAGGATCAGGATCGCCAGTTATCACAAAAGATTTTGAAGACGGAATTACCTGGAGTATTCAATTGGATGCTTGAGGGGATGTCGCGATTGCTTAATAACAAGTCTTTCACTTCAAGTTCTTTAGTGGAAAATGAAGTGACAAAGTTTAGACGGGAGAGCGATTCTGTTTTGTGCTTTATAGATGAAAATAATTATGTGAAATCTATTAAAGACCACACAACACTTCAAGTTATGTATGAGGAATATAAGATGTATTGCGTTCAAAATGGGAATAAACCCTGCGCCAATAAGAAATTTTCTTCCCGGCTACGAAACGAATTTGAAATGACAAGGAAGAACTATGGACAAATAGTCTTTACCATAAAAAAAGATTCTTAAATTGTCCACACTTACTGCACTTACAGCACTACTTTTTAAATTAGTGCTGTTGGTGTTTAAAGTGATGGCAGTCAAAAACAAATTTTCTTGAACGATTACAGATTTATATTAGAACCTTATTCCAAAAAAAGCAGATTCAATTGCCCTTCCTGCGGTAAAAAAAACACCTTTACCAGATACATTGATCTTGAAAAAGATGAATACCTGGGCTTAGAAGTGGGAATATGCAGCCGTATTCAAAAGTGTAACTACCATTATCCACCTAAGGATTTTTTTGAAGATGAAAAAAGGGTATCAGGAACAACACCACAGAAACTTCCCAAAGTTTTAATGACTGCAGCTTTACAGAAGGCTAAATTAAATCCTAATGAAGATAACCTCCCACCTTCCTTGATTGAACAGGATCTATTCTTGCAAAGCCTATGGGAAACCAGCGAGAATAATTTTCTTTGCTTCCTTGAACATGCCCTAAACAAAGAGGCATTGGAAGAACTAAGGGTTAAATACAAGATTGGAACTTCCAAAAAGTGGAAAGGTGCTACCGTATTTTGGCAGATCGACGAAAACAACAATGTCCGTACGGGAAAATTAATGTTGTATAACAAAGATACAGGCAAGAAATCTAAAATTAATTGGGTGCATTCGGTATTAAAAATTGAGGATTACAACCTTAAACAATGCCTGTTTGGGCTCCACCTCTTGAACTCTGACAAAACTAAGCGCATTGCTATTGTTGAAAGCGAGAAAACGGCTATAATCGCCTCCATAGCCTTTCCGGAGTTTATCTGGATGGCCACCGGTGGTCTCGGCAATTTGAAATACGATTTAATTAAGCCTTTAGCTAACAGAAAAGTTATCCTGTTTCCGGATGCCGGATGTTATGACAGGTGGAATGCCAAGGTAAAAGATCTCCCGCCTAATGTGTTTTATTCGATCTCTGAACTCGTAGAGGAAAAATCCACCGCTGAGGAAAAGGATCAAGGTTGGGATATAGCCGATTATATTTTAAAAATTTATTTGAGCAGGAAAAAGGATTTATAGTGGGTGTTGAATTGGTTCAGGCAACAGGGCGTTTTGAGTTCCGTAACTAAGCCTGAATAATAGTCACGCCCCCTGAATGATCCCGAAGCCGGGACCGTATAGCCAATAAATAGTTGATCGCCATACTCTTTAACTCCATATCATACTTCGTAGCTTTTGACAGGGTGTAGCAATTTCTCAATGCCTCACAAGGGGTTCAATACTGTTCATCTCCTCATAATTACTATCCCTTGTACCCATTTTATATGTCAATATAAGACCCCATACATTTAAAAAAAACGATTAAAAAATACTGGTTTTTAGGTATTTTTCTTTCTTATAGAATAGAATACTTTTATCAAATTAAATTTTCATCTATATCAAATTAAATTTTCATCTATATGAAATTTTAATTTGATATTGTTTTATTGCGCTCCCCCGGGCGTTTTTTTTCAATTAATGTTCTGTGGATGAAAATTGTTCCCCACAATTCTTGCTTTCACTAAACTCTTTTTGTGTCATTTAAAAACCAAACATCATGGAAAAATCTACTAGACCGACTAATTATTTTTCTTCTCTCTCTCCCAAAACCACCTTCTTTTTTTTATTTCTATGTTTTGTCCTTACACAAGGATGGGCACAAACTTTTGAACAGGTACATCCTCCTGGAATTCAATTAATAATGGAGTTTGATGGGGTTTATAGAGGTTCCATTGCCTTTGCCGATGTGGACGGGGACAATGACCAGGATGTACTCATCACAGGATATAACAATACCGAATATATAGCCAAACTCTATAACAACGATGGGAACGGTGGCTATTCCTTGGTCTCAGGCACCCCTTTTGATGGGGTGTGGCAAAGTTCCATTGCCTTTGCCGATGTAGACGGGGACAATGACCAGGATGTACTCATCACAGGATATAACAATTCCTACCAGGGTATAGCCAAACTCTATACCAACGATGGGAACGGCGGCTATTCACTGGTCTCAGGTACTCCTTTTGATGGAGTGGGTGAAAGTTCTATTGCCTTTGCCGATGTGGACGGGGACAATGACCAGGATGTACTCATCACAGGATATAACAATACCGAATATATAGCCAAACTCTATACCAACGATGGGAACGGCGGCTATTCGCTGGTCTCAGCCACGCCTTTTGAGGGGGTGCATTACAGTTCCATTGCCTTTGCCGATGTGGACGGGGACAATGACCAGGATGTACTGATCACAGGATATAACAATACCGAATATATAGCCAAACTCTATACCAACGATGGGAACGGCGGCTTTTCGCTGGTCTCAGGTACTCCTTTTGATGGGGTGTATTTAGGTTCTATTGCCTTTGCCGATGTAGACGGGGACAATGACCAGGATGTACTCATCACAGGATATAGCAATTCCGGACAAATAGCCAAACTCTATACCAACGATGGGAACGGCGGCTATTCATTGGTCTCAGCCACGCCTTTTGAGGGTGTGTATGTTAGTTCCATTGCCTTTGCCGATGTGGACGGGGACAATGACCAGGATGTACTGATCACAGGCAATAACAATTCCGGAACTATTGCCAAACTCTATACCAACGATGGGAACGGCGGCTATTCCCTGGTCTCAGGTACGCCTTTTGATGGGGTGTATTTAGGTTCCATTGCCTTTGCCGATGTGGACGGGGACAATGACCAGGATGTACTCATCACAGGATATAACAATTCCGAATATATAGCCAAACTCTATGCCAACGATGGGAACGGCGGCTATTCCCTGGTCTCAGGTACTCCTTTTGAGGGTGTGTATGGAGGTTCCATTGCCTTTGCCGATGTGGACGGGGACAATGACCAGGATGTACTGATCACAGGATATAACAATATCGAATATATAGCCAAACTCTATACCAACGATGGGAACGGCGGCTATTCCCTGGTCTCAGGCACTCCTTTTGATGGGGTGAATAACAGTTCCATTGCCTTTGCCGATGTAGACGGGGACAATGACCAGGATGTACTCATCACAGGATATAGCAATTCCGGACAAATAGCCAATCTCTATACCAACGATGGGAACGGCGGCTATTCACTAGTATCGGGTACTCCTTTTGAGGGTGTGTATGGAGGTTCCATTGCCTTTGCCGATGTAGACGGGGACAATGACCAGGATGTACTGATCACAGGATATAACAATATCGAATATATAGCCAAACTCTATACCAACGATGGGAACGGCGGCTATTCCCTGGTCTCAGGTACTCCTTTTGATGGAGTGGGTTCTAGTTCTAGTTCTATTGCCTTTGCCGATGTAGACGGGGACAATGACCAGGATGTACTCATCACAGGATATAGCAATTCCGGACCTATAGCCAAACTCTATACCAACGATGGGAACGGCGGCTATTCACTGGTCTCAGGTACTCCTTTTGAGGGTGTGTATGTTAGTTCCATTGCCTTTGCCGATGTGGACGGGGACAATGACCAGGATGTACTGATCACAGGCAATAACAATTCCGGACCTATTGCCAAATTCTATACCAACGATGGGAACGGGGGCTATTCGCTGGTCTCAGCCACGCCTTTTGAGGGGGTGTATTACAGTTCCATTTCCTTTGCCGATGTGGACGGGGACAATGACCAGGATGTACTGATCACAGGATATAACAATACCGAATATATAGCCAAACTCTATACCAACGATGGGAACGGCGGCTATTCGCTGGTCTCAGCCACGCCTTTTGATGGAGTGGGTTCTAGTTCTATTGCCTTTGCCGATGTGGACGGTGACAATGACCAGGATGTACTCATCACAGGATATAACAATTCCTACCAGGGTATAGCCAAACTTTACAGAAATACAACTGCTACTGGAGCTGATGCTGGTTTATCGTCTTCAATATGTTCGGGAAATAGCGCGACAATAGGAGCCACAGCCGTAACAGGAAATACGTATAGCTGGGTTTCAAGCCCAATAGGGTTTACCTCCACAGCCTCAAATCCAACTGTTAGCCCTACTGTTACTACAACTTATACCTTAACCCAGACGATTACGGTAACAGGACGCACAAAATCAGGTGAGGTAACCATTACTGTAAATCCATTGCCTGCAGCCAATGCCGGTTCATCGACTTCAATATGTTCTGGCAGCAGTGCTACAATAGGAGCAGTAGCAGTTTCGGGTAGTACTTATAGTTGGGTTTCCAATCCTGTTGGATTTACTTCCACTTCCGCAAATCCTTTAGTTAGTCCAACTGAAACCACCACTTATACCTTAACCGAGACGATTACGGCAACTGGCTGTTCAAAATCAAACAATGTAACCATAACTGTTGATCCAAATGTCACCTATTATGCGGATACTGATAATGACACCTTTGGTGATAATGCCAATTCAGTGACAATTTGCACAGGAATACCGGCAGGTTATGTAACCAATAACACCGATTGCGCCCCAGCAGATGGTACCAAATGGCGAAGCGCTTCTTTCTATATTGATGTGGATGGTGATAATTATGATAACGGCAGCGCAACGGTATGTTACGGTGCTGCAATTCCGGCGGGTTACAAAGCAACTACTTTAGGAAGCGACTGCAATGACAACAATGCAAATATCCATCCAGGTGCTGTGGAAATCTGCGATGGCCTTGACAACAATTGCAATGGCAACATAGACGAGGGATGTCCGGTTGTCAGCAGCATCTCAATAGGAAATGCATCTATAGTGGAAGGAAATAAAGGACAATCGAAAATGGTCTTCACTGTAGCCTTGAACCAGGCTTCCGCCCAAAAAATAACAGTCAGTTATGCAACAAATAATGGTACAGCCACTGCAGGAAGCGATTATGGAGCAAATTCCGGATCACTGACATTTAAAGCAGGCATTACAACGCAATCCATTTCAGTAGCTATCAAGGGTGATAAGGTTAATGAACCAAATGAAACATTTACGGTAAATCTCAGCACTCCTACAAATGCACAAATAAGCAGTGCAGTGGGTACCGGGACTATTATAAATGATGATCCGCCAATATTCGCGAGTGGTTTTAGCTTACAAAAAAATACTACCACGACTGCGAAGACTTTCATTACTAATTCTACTTTAGAGAATTATATTACAGAGCCCAAGCTGGATATGACAATAGCTCCAAACCCTTCAGGTGATTATTTTGCTGTGAGAGTCCTTACAGAAAATAAGAATGACAAAGTCCGTTTGATTGTTCACAGTTACATCGGTAGTATACTTTATGAAACCGAGGGTAAACCAGATCAGGAATTTAGCTTTGGAAGCAATTTTGCCGCCGGAACATACATAGTTAAAATTTATCAGGCCAATCTTTCTGCCGAAAAAGTGGTCATTAAAAAATGATGTGTGTATTTTAAGACATATTTAAAAATTAATGGAAAAAGGAAGCCGGAATTGTATTTCGGCTTTCCTTTTTCTAAGCATCGAAATTGGTTAAAAAATCTTTAGCGAAAAAAGGAAATTACCATAATATTTCAGAGTTTAAATAATAAGTTTCTATAACAATTGGTTATTTTATTTCCAGATGCTGGTTGCTATGATGACCGGAATGATAAAATAAAAGATCTTCCTAAGGATATTCATTTTATGATTTCAGATATGGTGAAAAACAAGTCAACTTAGGAGAAAAAGTTGAAGGTCTAGATAATAGCAGACTATATCATCCCAATTTGGTTGGAAAAATATTAATTTTCAGGCGGCACATCGGGCGGTACAAAAGCACAAAAAAATCCGCAAGAACCTTTGTATGAGTTACTTGCGGATTGACTATGTGGTCCCACTTGAACCACATCAGCACAAAAGACTAAACGCTTAAAAACCCTTTAATAATTGACGAATCCCTTTAAAAACAAACCCTCACGCTATATCTAGTATATCTGATCTTTGTATTAGTTTGCTTTTGTTTTGAACAATTTGACTCCAATCGTACAACTACCGTACAAATTTGATATATTTGTATTATACAAAATGAATCAAATGGCAAGTATAAATTTCCTATATCGTTCTACCACATCTAAAGCATTTCTAAATTTGAGATTACTCTATCGGATTACTAGCAAAAAGTATGAAAAAGGATATCAAGATTTTACAATTGGTGGGAAAACCAAATTGGAGGTATCTAAGCAATATTGGAGTAAAGAACATTCTCAAACTAGGTTCAAACGAACCAATGACATTGATGAAATAAATAAGATCCAAGAGCTAAAGGAAAAACAGAATCTAATAAATCTAGAGCTAAACCAAATTGAAAGTTTTATCCTAACATCTTTTAATTCCGCCGATCCTGAAAAAATAAGTAAAGAATGGCTTCAAAAAATAATCAATAATTATTATACTCCCGAAAAAGCCAAACAAGAAAAGCCAGAGGATCTCATTTCTTACGTGGAAATTTATATTGAAGAAAGGAAAGAACATGTAAGTCCGGCAACTGTAAAAAAATCAAATGTGATTAAGCAAATGCTGATTAAATTTCAGAACAGCCGGGACCAGGTTATCTTCCTGAAAGATATTAATCTCGACTTTAAAAGAGATGTTGAGTCGTTTCTGGTTGAAAAGGGCTATGCTTACAACACAATAGCAAGAGCGATTAAGTTCACAAAAACAGTGGCAAGACACGCCTATAGTCAAGGAATAGAGACAAGCCGGCAATTAGACAGTATAAAGACTAAAACTAAAGCAACGGAAAAGATATACCTCACTTTTGATGAGTTGGACAAAATAAAGGGAAAGACATTTGATAAGGAGCACCTTGAAATTTCAAAAGACTGGCTATTAATATCCTGTTTTACCGGCCAGAGAATTTCTGACTTCATGAGATTTCAAAAAGAAATGATCCGAAGGAAAGATGAAAAATTTCTACTGGAGTTCACTCAGAGGAAAACGGGGAAAGTTATGACTATTCCCTTGCTTAAACAGGTAAGAGAAATTTTGGAGAAGAGAAATGGCGAATTTCCCAGGGCCTTACCAGATCAGAAGTACAATGAGTATGTAAAACAGGTGTGTAAAAAAGCCGGATTGACAGAAAAGGTATGGGGAAGTAAAAAAATTGAAGTTGCAGATAAGCAGTTTAGGAAGAAAGAGGATTTTTATGAGAAGTGGAAACTGGTGACAAGTCACATTGGTAGAAGGAGTTTTGCTACTAATTACTATGGAGAAGTTCCTTTGGCACATTTAAAAACCATCACTGGTCACCACACTGAACTAAACTTTATGGCGTATTTAGGGAAAGGTGATGAAGAAAAAGCTATTGATGCTTTAAAGTATTTTGACTAAAATTATCTTTTTTAATAACCTACATTTTGTGCATTTCTTACATAATCAAGATACAGGCAAGTGACTTAAAAATTTTGTCGCTTCTTTAGGGCAAAAATACTGTTCTCCCGAAAGTTTAACGGTTAAAAATATATATTTGACTATATATAACGAGTTACCATACATTTGAAAATAACCGAACGACCATATAATCTTGTAGAATGTAAAAGCAGAAAACATTTTCTTCGGCCATATTTTAATTTATTTAGCTCCGTTCACTCTAATTTAAAACCATTATGAAAAGAATATTTTCAATTCTACTTTTTACATCTTGGGCAGCCAGGATTTTGGAAATGACTATAAATCAACGAAATAAAAAACGTGTGGTAATCTAAACAATAATAAAATATGGAAGAGCAATCTGGATCCACTTTCAATAAAAGTAAAAAACATTTACCTAATGGGTAAATAATTTTGTAAATTTGCAATGAAATTATCTTATAAGAATAACAAACTGGAGAAATCGCTCAGTACAGATAAGGGCTTAACTAAGAGCTACGGGAACTTGGCAAAAAAGATTAAGCAGCGTCGAATTCAGCTTGAAAATGCAGATAATTTAGAGGTTATCTCAAAATTACCTGTATTACGACTACACCAATATATAGGTAAAGGCAAAGGAACTTGGTCAATTGACATTCAAGAAAATTGGAGAATACTATTCTCGATAGACCAAAACCCCATACCAACCTTAGAAGGTGGTGGGGTGGATTTAAAAGCGATAACCATTATAAGTATAGAGGCTGTAGAAGACCCTCACTAACTTAAAAAGGAAATACAATGACTGATTTACAAATAAAAAAATCCTTACTCTCTTGTCCTGGCGATAGCATTCAAGAGCATATAGACCATATTGGTATGTCGCAAGCAGAATTAGCAGAGCGATTAGGAAGGTCTGTCCCTAAACTAAATGAGTTAATCAAAGGAAAAGCACCTATAACAAAAGAAACAGCCACCAAATTAGAATATGTCTTGGGTGTTCCTGCAAGTTTTTGGCTCAATTTAGAGCGTACCTATCAAGATGAATTATTAGAGATAGAGCAAATGGAACATTTAGTACAATGTCAAAAATGGGTATCGTCTTTTCCGATAGCCAAAATGAAATCATTTGGTTTGCTTCCTGATACTCGTCAAAAAACAGAGTTGGCAGATAGCTTATTAAAGTTTTTTAGAGTTGCCTCTCCTGCACAATGGTCAGATATTTATAACGGTAGTTCATTAGCCTTTAAAATAGAGCTTCGTCATACGACAGAACCTCAAGCCATTTCGGTTTGGTTACGTTTAGGAGAGTTACAAGCAGATAAAATAACAGTAGCTGCATTTGATAAAAAGAGCCTTAGAAATTGTATAGAACAAATACAAGACATTGCATACAAGCATTCAAACACTTGGTTAGAAGAATTACAAACCCTGTGTGCATCTTGTGGTGTAGCTTTAGTTTATACGCCTTGTATAGCCAAAGCACCTATCTACGGAGCAACAAGATGGATAAAAAACAATAGTTTGCCGCTAATTCAAATAACCGATAGACAGAAGGATTACAATGCTTTTTGGTTTACGTTCTTTCACGAATTAGGTCATATTTTATACCACGGTAAAAAAGACATATTTATTGATGGGATTGAAAGTATTACACCAGATAAAGAAAAAGAAGATGAGGCAGATGCATTTGCGGCACGTATGCTATTATCTGAAAAAGAAAGAAACGAGTTGTTTCAATATCCCAATTTTGATAGGGAATTGATCTTACAACTCAGTAAAAAATTTAAAAAACATCCTGGAATTATTGTAGCCCAAGTGCAAAGAAAATACAATCACTTGTATAAAAATGTACGCCTAAATAGCTTAAAAACTAAGGTGGAATTTACTGATTTGTCGATTTAATTTAAGAGCGTAAAAACTGAAAAATAAAAATCCATCAGGTGCCAGTATATATAAAAAATAGGCGAAAAATCAATAAAATAAAGGCTTTTAGATCGTTTCAAACATATTGTGTATTAGAAAGTTTGGTGCTTCCAAATTGCCTACTTTTCATATACTTGGTTAGAAGATTAAAACTCCTAACATTTAATGTCTGAATCCAAATTAGATGCAGCCTTATTCGAATCCAACAAAGTTTTTTCAATATCAGACCTCTTGGAACGTACCCTATTGCCTATCTTGAACGGGTATAGAATTCTATTTTTTGACCAGTTGTGAACAGCTGCACAGCAACAGCTTAAAAAAAAGCGCTTGTAAAACAACGGATTAGTCATATTGGCAGAAAAAGTTTTGCACTTATTACTATTGGAAATTTACCTTTGTCGCACTTAAAAATAAAATATACAAGCTTAATGGAATATTATCAAAACCGGAAATATTTGAATATGATAATTAACGGGCTAATAAGCAACTATGATTATTTGGGCCAATATTTAAAACGTGAACAAAAAAAAGCGGAGAAAGAGCATATAGATTTTAGCGAATTTATTGGTAGAACCCTGACAGTGGTTGAGGATTTAGAAAAGGAGTTTTTTCGGCTAAAAAATAAAAAAATATTGGACTTAGAAACGAAGAGGAACGGAGCAAATGATAAGGTCATAGATGAGCAAATCAACAATTTAATGGTTACTGGAGGTCCCTCACTGCCACTGGAACAATATACAAATGGAGAATTTAAAGGCAACTTACGTTTTTGGGATGTAAGCAAAATTCGTGATGCTATTAACGAAGTTTTTGACTTCTATTCGATAGAGAAGGAAATTGAAAATAATGAACCAATTGAATATTTTCAGGAAAAGAGAGGGATATTTGAGGCTGTTGAGGAAAAAGTTAATACCGAATCTCACATAAACCCTTACCCGGAGGTATTTAAATCGTTAAAGGCTTTTTTACTCTTCGAAAAGCTCTATCACAAAAAAAAGGACAGCTTAACTATTCTGGCTGATTTTAGCTTTATCTACAGAATAATGGAAAAAGACGGCCTATTGCAAGATCACCAAAAGCCTGAAGTCTTTAGGCATTGGTTATCAAAGGAGCCCTATAAAGTAGTTTTAGATAATAAATTTAAAACTCTCGATAATTGTACCACCAGGGCAAAGGAGGATTCATATCTAGATGCCAAACAACTAATACAAAAACAACCAGAATAACCCACCGTACCGTAAAAACTACAAAAACGTACCGTTGACGATTTGCCCCCTACCTGACCTTTGTTTTGTAAAACAAAAACAAAAGTCACATGGAAAATCAAATTGCAAATCAAATTATTCTACAAGGCACAACTTCTGAAAAGTTGGTCGACCTTTTTGACAAAAAACTAAGGAGGCAATTTGAAGCCTTTAAAAAAGATCTAAGTAATCAGCATTCAAATGATGAGTTACTTACTAGGGATCAAACCTGCCAATTTCTACAAATCAATTCTTCAACCTTATGGGCCTGGACTAACAAGGGCAAGGTAAAGGCATATGGAATTGGTAACCGCCGCTATTACAAGAGGAGTGAATTATTACAATGTCTAACTGAGTTAAAAAAGTAAGGCTATGTATACACCGAATTTTAAAAATCTTATCACAGATGATCTTGCTTGCCGAATAAGTAATTTGGCGGAACCTCAAAATACTCCGGATGATATTCTAAAAAGCCTGAGCGAAAGCATTAAAAATGTAGACTTTGCGATACTGGCGTTCCCTGAGATAGCCGAATTAAGAAAGGAAATTGAAGAATTAAAACCGAATGTGTTTACGGACGGGGTAATTAATGAGGAAAATGAAAACGAAGTAAAGAAGTATCGACAGCTTCAGAAAAAGCTACAATCGCTGAAACTTACAAAGAACCATTATTTAATATTATGCGTAGAGCAACTTCTAAAAATCGCAAAAGCAAAAAAATGGGGATTGTGTAAAAAAAACGGTTTCATTTATCTTTATAATGGAAGTTACTGGAGTGAAATTGACAAAGAGGGTTTTCAATTCTTTTTAGGTAATGTGGCACTGAAAATGGGAGTTGAAAAGTTTAAAGGTAAAATTCATACTTTTAAAGAAGATATCTTTAAGCAATTTATGGCAGATGCATATTTGCCTACTCCAAAAACTAAAAAGGATAGCGTTCTAATAAATCTTCAGAATGGCACGTTCGAAATAACTTCTAAAAAAAGAGAATTACGAGATTTTGATCCTAAGGACTTCATAACACATCAATTACCCTTTGAACACATCCCACAGGCTAATGCTCCACTTTTTCAGGATTATTTGAATGAGGTCTTACCCGATCCCGAAAAACAAAAAGTATTGGCGGAATATTGTGGTTATATATTTATAAAACCTTCAGTACTGAAATTAGAAAAAATGCTAATTCTTTATGGAACCGGTGCAAACGGAAAGAGCGTGTTTTTCGAAATTATCAGTGCTCTTTTGGGAAGTCAAAATATTAGTAATTATTCCCTCCAAAGCCTAACCAATGAAAATGGATATTTTAGAGCAAAAATAGCTAACAAGCTCGTTAATTATGCGAGTGAGATCAACGGCAAATTAGAATCTGCCACTTTTAAGCAGATGGCTTCTGGTGAGCCTCTAGAGGCTCGTTTACCATATGGGGAACCCTTCACTTTACATGAATATGCTAAGCTTATTTTTAACTGCAATGAATTACCTAAAGACGTAGAACATACTGAAGCCTTTTTTAGAAGATTTTTAATTATAGGATTTGATGTTACGATACCAGAAGAAAAGCAGGATAAGGAATTGTCGAACAAAATTATTGAAACGGAACTTTCGGGTGTCTTTAACTGGATTTTACAAGGTTTAGACCGTCTATTGTCTCAAAGAAATTTTACCAGGTGTAAGGCAATAGAAGAAGCCAGAAATAACTACAAGAGTGAAAGTGACAGTGTCAAAATGTTTATGGAGGAGTTTGGATATGAACGGTGTACTGAAAACTATACTTTTATACAGGATATGTACCCACAATACCGAATGTTCTGTATAGATGAAGGCGTACCGCCAGTTAAGAAAACTAACTTCATTAAAAGATTAAAACATCACGGGTTTCATGTAAAGAGAACGACTAAAGCCTGGATAGCTTATACAACAATAGTTAGTGATAAAGATGATGAGGATTTTGACTTTTAGGTATAATCTTGATAAAAGCAGCAAAAAGTACATTTGTCCTAACTGTACTAAAAAAACCTTTGTAAGGTATGTAGATATTGAAACCGGAAACTTTCTAAACGGTAATTATGGAAGGTGCGATAGAGAAAGCAAATGTAATTATCACAATGCACCTCCTACAGGTAAGAAATGTTACTTAATCAACTTCCTTTCCATTAAAAGTATTTCTGACAAAGCTTATAAGGCAACGGATAACAACGGCCATATAAACATTATTCCTAAATCTCAGATTCTGGAAAGGAATGGAAACAGTAGTTGGATTTCCGAATGGTTTTTAAAGAAGAACAATATAGCTTATTTAGGCAACGAGAGTAAATATTTCACACCTGATGAGAAGATTGTTAATACGGTTGCAACCGTAGCAACCTTCAAGAGTGAACCTGAAAAGTCAAGTTATCATAACCTTGAACTATTGGACGGAATGTACAATGACCAACCAATAAGAGACAATCTAAAAATTTATTTGAAATCCATCTTTACAGATGCTCAGGTTTTTACTGCAATGCAAAGCTATTTTTTAACCGGAACAAATCGCTACTGGAAAAATGCTACGGTTTTTTGGCAGATTGATCATAAGGAGAACATCCATGCAGGAAAAATTATGCTTTACAATCCTTCTACAGGGAAGAGAATTAAAGAGCCTTATAATCACATCAATTGGATTCATAAAGCCCTAAAAAAACAGGATTTTAACCTAAATCAATGTTTTTTTGGGTTACACCGGATCAATGAGGATTATATCAAGCCAATTGCCATTGTAGAGAGTGAGAAGACCGCGATAATAATGAGCATCATAATACCTGATGTGGTCTGGCTTGCCACAGGTAGTAAGCAGAATTTAAAGGCAGAGTTGGTACGACCTTTAATCGGACGTAAGATAATTTTATACCCAGATAAGGGAGAATACAGCGACTGGAAAAGGAAAGGGATTTTACTTAAAGGAAGTGGCTTCAAAATTGAAGTGAGTGATTTTTTGGAACTCACGACTATCAAAGAAGGTTCTGACTTGGCGGATTATAACTTGGGAAGAAAAAATAAATGACATTGTGAATTCTGGAAAGCAAGCAATTGAGATTAGTTGAACATTCTTCCAAAGGTTATAATTAGAAATGTAAGAAATGTTTAAAATGCAGCTCTGAAAAAAACTTTTTATAAGCTCAAATAAATCTTTTTTGGAGGTGTGCTTAAACTTTAACAAAGCCCAGTTGGAAACCGGATAATTATAACTCCTCGACCTTATTCCTATAGTCCGTTTCAAAAAAATCAAAAATTCTAACAGCACATTTATTCGCCATTGCAACACTGCTATTGGAAACCTCCAACCATACAGCAAATCCGAAATAACCAAAAATTACCAACCGCCGTTGCAACGGCTAATTACCTTGTTCTGGCTATGTTTTACCTTCAAAACATCCTTTTGCAACGGCTACAACGGTGATTGCAACGGCTAATCAATGGCACCGTTGGAAGCCGTTGCAACGGCGATTTTCAATTAATAATCTACATATATTAATTCACAATTCCGGTATAAAGCCGTTTATAATCCCGTTCTTTTTAAACTTCAATTCCTTCAAAATTCCCAAATCTTAAAACAACAAACAATATGGTTTGCCCTGTAAGAGTATTCTATCTTTTTATATGAAGGGGTCAGCATCCGCCGGAATGGCAGTAAATTAATGTTCCTATTGATACCGCTAAATTTGAGAGCCTAGAGAGGGATCAGTTCAGTCCGGTGTATTCACAAATTCCTAACCACAACTGTTGCAACGGCCAAATTCCCTTTCCTGGTTATATTTCACCTTCAGAAATAGCTTTCGCAACGGCTGCAACGGCAATTACAACGGCACCGTTGCAATTTACTAATTGCCGTTGCAACGGCAATCAACGGCACCGTTGGAAGCCATTGCAACGGCTAATTACCTTGTCTATGTTATATTTCACCTTAAAAATAGCTTTCGCAATGGCTCCAATCGTGGTTGCAATGGCTAAATATCTTCTCTTGGCTATATTTATCCTTCAAAAACAACTTTCGTAACGGAGCCAACTGTGATTGCAATGGTAAATTAACTGCGGCCGTTACAAATTACTAACCGTCATTGCAACGGCTAATTACCTTGTCTTGCTTATATTTTACCTTCAAAAATAGCTTTAACAACAGCTCCAACCGTGATTGTAATGGCAAATTAACCGCCGCCGTTACAAATTACCAACGGCCGTTGCAACGGCTAAATACCCTGTCTTGGTAATAATCCACCTTCAAAAACAGTTTTCGCAACGGCTGCAACCGTAATTGCAACTGCAAATTAACAGCCACCGTTGCAAATAACTAACCGCCACCGTTTCAACCGCGAATCAGCATCGGGGAAAAGGAAGTTTCAAAAATACGGGCAGATGCATTCTTCAGGCTAAAGGAAGGTGAGTTTATTACCTATGCAGATGGGAAGGATAAAAAAGTGCAGTTCTCGTTGCAAAAAATTGTACGGGAATTACCATCAGAAGCCAAGTTCACAAAAGAAGAATTGCACGAAAATTTTGAGAGGATCTATAGGGAGGCGAAGTTGATTTTTGGGAAATAGGTTATTATAAAAGAGGTGATTTTTTAGGGTCTTGAAAAAGTCCTAATCTAACTTGAAAAGTTATAAAGCTGGTGAATAAAGAAAAACATTCTTCATCTGATTTTTCCTTATTATTTAGGATTCTCAGATAAATCTTTTAAAACAAATTCAAAGTTATCAACGATATCACCATCTTGCCCGTTATTTAGGTTAAAGTTAATTGGTTCAATATTGATAAAGTCCAGTCTTTCCAGTTGTGAACTATCCGGTTGGGCTGAATAATTGCCTGATTTTAAACCTAGGAAGCTGAAATACCCATCAGATTCAGAAAGAATGCTTACAACAAGCTCTTCTTTTTCGTTGAAAATATTAATTTGTATTCCTCCAATTCCGTCTTCTGAATCGTAAATGAACCCCGCGACTTCCCCAACGACCGATACGGGAATTTCAATCAATTTTAACTGATTGGGATTCACTCTGATGTTAAAAGTCTCTTTTTCCACCCTCCAGGCAATTCTGTTGAGATTGGCTGTATTAAGGATAAAATGATGGACTATATAAGGCTCTAAACCTGAAAATATGATGGTTCCATCCTTGGTTTTTTCCCTGATTCCTCCACCAATACTCCGAATGGCCATCCCTTCAACCAAGGGTTCATTTTTATCCCTTTTTTGATTTGCGTTCAAATCCAGAAAGGGCTGAAACTTCAGATCGCCCCGCCCGAGGTCGGGAGTATTGTTGAATTTTAGGTAACTGGCCCCTGGATCAAAGCTGAGACTTCCCGCAGCCGACTGTGAAAAGGAGGTTTGATTTTTATTTGTACTGCTGAAAAGTCCGACCCGTGAAAAAGGCAGTTCATAGGTAAAGCCTATTTGCAGGTAAAATTGATCATAATTAAAATTCCGGATGTAGGAAACCCTTTCCTTACAGCTCGGTCATTGATTTCCTCTGAATCTCAAATTCCAAGTCGTCCACGATATCCCCTTCCTCAGTATTATGAATTTCAAAGTTGAACAGGCCATTAGATTCCAACTCCAGATTCTCCAGTTGCTTAGGATCAAGTTGTGCTGTATAAGACCCCGACTTTAGTCCCAGGTAACTGAAGAAACCGTCAGGTTCAGAAATAATCTGTTTCACCAATTGCTGCTCCTCATCCAGGATGCGAACTTTGATCCCACCCAGTCCGTTAGCAGTGGAATCCAGCACAAAACCGCCTACTTCGCCTATTACGCTTACCGGAATTTCCACCAGTCTCATCTGGTTTGGATTCAGGTAAATGTTTAGGCGCTTCTTTTTTACGCGCCATGCAATCCGGTTCAGATGGTCGGTATTGATGGTAAAATGATGCTCCATATAAGGTTCCATTCCACGGAAAAGGCTGGAGCCATCATTTGCCTCTTCTTTTTGACCTCCGCTAAAGGAAGTGACCTCCATGCCCTGTAGCTGGGGTTCGTCTTTGTCCTGAATGCTATTGCCATTAATGTCGAGGAAGGCTATAAATTTAACGTGGGCTCTATCTATACTGGTATGGTCGCTAAAGCTGGTATGGTTCAGGGTAGGACCAAGCAACAGGCTTCCGCTGGCGGTTTCGGTAAAGCTGCTTCCCCCCCTGTTGTTGTTGGTGGATAATCCGAAACGTGAAAAGCCAACATTGAAGTTCAGTCCAATATTGAAGTAGAACTGGTCAAAATTAAAATTATACCCATAAGAAGTACGTAAATATCCGCTCCCAAAAATTCTTTTTCGCAGTTGTCCCTGAACAGCGCTTAGAGAATGACTGTTGTATTCGTAATCTAACTGTGGTGTAAAGGTAATTTGCTTTGGAAGCATGATGGAAGATGATAGCCTGCTATAGATTAGTGGATCGTCGTTTTTATGGAAAAAGGCATTGGTGGTAAGATTGAGGTTAACTCCATAGACACGAGTGGAGAGAAACCATTCGGGGTTAATGTAAGAACTGTTCCTTAAGATATTCTGCCGTATAAGCATACGGGAATTTCCCCGAAACTTGCCCACCTTAAAAGGTATAGACAAAAGCAGCTCCCGTTCTTCCTGAAATGTGAAACGCACGGCTTTTTGTTCTTCCTCGTACTTTGCATACTTCAGTTCCAGCCTTAGGTTGGAAGGCGAAGTATAGCTAAAATCTCCTTTTATTCCTACATTATGTGCATATTCAGCTGAAAAAAACATATTCCCTGGCAAACGGACGGCAGTGTTCAGGAAAGGAATTAATGGATTAACTTCCAGAGAGGAGAGGTATTCCACTCCCCCACCCAAGGTGATGCTCTTGGTGAGCCCATAGTTCATCCTGGCATGGGCAAAGACGGTATTTTCTCCGTCTTCTACCATGCCGCCATTCAAGCTGTATTCAAATTCATTTTTGGGCATAAAGACAAAAGGAATCTCGAATTGTCTTTCCACAATCTGCTCTTCCCCATAAGGTCCGAAATAGCGAAGATCGATGTTGGTACTACCATACATCAAAGGCACATCAAAAGAAAAGAAACCTGCGGCATCAGCCTGTTTGAAATCTACCAGCATTCCGTTGATGTACAGTTCTACCATCCAGTTAGCTTCGGTATAATCGCTCAATTCATAAGTACCAAAGGATTTCTTAAGATAGGTAGGAGCATTGGTTATCTGTAACCCAACCACCGGCCTATAAAGCGTAGAAATGCTACGGCTCCTAATTTTCCCCAGAACAATCTGTCTAATTGCAGCATTATCATTGTTCACATATTGCCAGCGATAAAACTGGTTCCGGGGATTGAATTTATTAATGCTGTTATAGCTGAGGCGACTGCTGAATTCCCCTCCTGCCAGTAAACCTCCAAGTCCCAGACTGAACCTGCTGTAACCTCCTCCCGTGCTGCGCTGGGTTGCGTTGACGTCCCAGTCTGCCACTCCCAGATGAAATAGTGAACTTTCTTTGCTAAGGCTGGTATCTGCTGCAATAAATCCAGTATTAAGTTCTCTCAGGTTTTCCCGTAACTTCTCTCGTCGTGCCATTCTTAAAGAAGGTAATTCAAAATTGGGTGCTATTTCTATGGACATGGTCCTTAGACTGCTGCTTATCTCCAGCTGAAAAACCTCCCCGAAATAATCCGATTTCAGGTAGAGGTTTGTCGGCGTCCTTTTTAAATCCCCTTCTTTTAGCTTAATGGACTCTCCGCGATATACGAGCTCCATCTTGTTCACATCAATAAAAAAAATATCATTTTGGTTCAGTATGTAACCTTCAATGCTGTTAAAATCATTTGAAGGCACATTCCTGATATCTAGAAAATCGAACAGGTCCGGAATGGATATATATATTTCCTCCTCACACAAGAGGGAAAAAAGTTCTATGCTGCCAATACCATCCAGGCGCAAGGTAAGGGGAACTTCCTCACAGGGGAAATCCTGTGCAAGAATAGGTGTAGAAAAAAGAAATAGGAACAAAACAAATACAGGCATGAGCTGCTTGGATAGCAGCTGGCATAAAGCTAAAGGCTTTTTATAGCGTAAGATTTCTGCTTTATGACGCACATTTTATTTATTAAGGATGAAAACATCTACCGAAATAATCCCCTTAAATTCCCCAGAGACAGAAGTAGCTTCCGGTACTATTTCAAGACATCCACCAAGGTAGATTTCTGCCGGTTTGCCACGCATAATGGTATAAAATATATTATCGGGAGTATTTAAGGTCAAGGCAAGGCGATTACCTTTCTGGCTTTGCAGGCGTTCTGCCCGGACTTCAATTTTTATGTCTATTGGGGTCTTACTCTTGGTGGTGATAATTACAGCGGCCGGATGGTCATCAGCGCCGAGTAAATTTATATTCTGGGAAGGGTTTATTCCTCCAGAATTGGAGATACAAATTGTGCCACTGGAACCATTTGAGACATAAAATTTTCCGAAGCTGATATCTTTATTGAAATGCACAAAGGTTTCCTGGGCATTTCCGATATCAGTCAACATGAATAGGAAAAAGAAAATGCAATGCTTCAGGAATCTTATCACTGAGTAAGGATTTAAAGAGGTTACATGTCAAAGCTTTCAGTAGCCAGGAGTTTCTTTTTTCCTTCACGATCTGTGAAGGTGATGACAAGTCTGCCGCCTTTGGGTTTAATTCCTTCGGGAGTCTTCAGCTTCATTGTGATATTTTGAAAACCTAAGGGGGAGTAGATAATTACAGTCTGTTTCCCTACAGAGGTTTTTATGCCGTGGGGGTTAATGTGTGCCACCTCGAGAATACCATTCACTGACTGGTTTCCGTCCCGAGTCACTTTTAAAGAAAGAACCGGAATAGCTTTGTCATAAGTGACAAAAATATCTTTAAGTTCCGTTTCCACCTTTGTGTCACCGATCCTAATGATGTTAGGAATACTTATTCCATAAATCGCCTTCAGTTGAATCGAAATACCTTGTGCTTTCTCTACAGGGCCCTTCTCTTTTAATGCCTTGGTTTTTTCTTCTGCCCTAATATAGAGGTGGGATCGATATTCCCCACTCTCCAGTTTATTAGTGCGGCTGAGCTGAATCTTTACAGTTTGTGTTTCTCCGGGCGCCAGGGTGATGCTGCGAGGATAAAATCGTAAAAAGGGGGAGGCGAATAATTGTCCCTCGTCTGGGGTTTCAATGATCTCCAGTCTGCCTTTTTCCGTCATTCGATTTTGAATGTATGAAAGCTTATACGTTGCCGAATCCTGACCTTGATTTCTAAAGTTAAGGATCTTTACCCTTTCTTGTGTCCCGTTAAAGACCAGTCTTGTGGGATAAACCAGAAGATCTCCTTGTGCAAACGCACCAAAGCTTGTTGACAGGACAACTAGGAGTAAGAACAGGGGTATTTGGCATGTTTTCATATTGATAATCTTATCTAA
>Ga0307486_1001056_pt1 | contig 22425 bp, 16 predicted proteins | sample CBIW02metaG_FD_203663 | JGI IMG/M metagenome (GOLD analysis project Ga0307486, IMG submission 203663) | Sea-ice brine microbial communities from Beaufort Sea near Barrow, Alaska, United States - CBIW 0.2 | ecosystem: Environmental > Aquatic > Marine > Coastal | place: USA: Alaska | collected...
TTGGGCCCGCCAGTCTGCAACCGATTGTCGGTAAGGTCGATTTCAGTCTGGAAATGGAGCAGGCGACGCCCACCTGGCACGCTGCACGAGAGGAATCATTGCGGATTCTCCAAGCGGTGAAGATGGGCCAAGATTTGGATGTTCACGCAGTCAAAGTAGTGATTAGGGAATGTGTCGATAGCATCCTTCGTAACGCCGCCGCCATGCTTTGGCTGGCCCGGATCAAGAATAGCGATGAATACACGGCCGAACACTCCTTGCGGGTGGCCATTCTCGGTATTGCCCTGGGCAAAGAACTTGGCCTACCGGTCTACCAACTGGAGCAGATTGGCATTTGCGGCATGTTGCATGATGTCGGAAAAATTAAAGTGCCTAGCGAGATACTTAATAAGCCCGGGACGCTCACCGTAGAAGAAATGCGCGTAATGCAGAGCCATGCTGCAGAGGGACGCAGACTACTCATGAGTAACCAGCAAATCACCCCCGCCACGGTCGATGTCGCTTACTCGCACCATGAGCGTCTGGATGGAAAAGGGTATCCGCGTGGTTTGGACGCCAGCAAAATCCCGTACTTTGCCAAGATCATTGCCGTGGTCGATAGTTACGACGCTATCAATAGCGATCGGGTGTACAGCAAGGGCAAGTCCAGTCTGGAGTCATTGCGCATCCTGTATGACTCTGCCAATAGCCACTTTGATGAAAATATGGTCGGTTGTTTCATCCGTCTTATTGGCATTTGCCCACCAGGCGAAATTGTTGAATTAAACAGTGGCGAGATCGGCATCATCATTGGCTGTTCACCTGGCAACAAACTCAAACCCAAGGTGTTACGCGTTCTAGATGCCGACAAAAAAATCTGCAAAGAAATCGTTATTGACCTGACCAACAACGCCAGTGGCAGGCCATATAGAGTTCACCAAGTACATAGCAGTGGGGCTTTTGGCATCGATATCGAAGCTTATCGCCGCAAAGGGCTGCTGATTCCGCCCGACCTCTAGCGATCTGCAACGCAAGACTCCATACGTTTCAAAAGATGCCCTCACGTAAAATAGAGACCAGCCTACACAAGCTGCTGCACTGAGTAGTGGGGCGTTAGCTGCTGGAAGGTGATCATCGAAATGCTGGTCTCGACCTGGATAATTCGGTGCTGTTCAGGCTGCATGACGACGCCAGAGACGCTTGAGCAGCCCAGGCTGCGGAGTCGCAAAAACGTCCAGTAGCTCGCGGGCATCAATGTTGCGTTGCTCTTTGTTGAAGGCCAGAGCGGTGCGCAAAGCTGGCCAGCAGTGGGTGGGCATTTTTGCTGGCTTGTGCAGGCTTTTGTCTTGTTCCATCGTCTTTGCCTGCTTGGCTGTCAGACGGCTGAACGGATGCAGCCCGCTGGACAGTTCGTACAGAATGCAGGCCACTCCATAAATGTCTGACGCGGTACTCAGTGGTTCGCCATTGAGTAGTTCCAAAGCGGCGTAGCGTGGCGTCCAGGCGGCGATATGCTTGCGACTCAGTCGTGGCAGGCTGTTGAGCAGGCCTTTCAGGGGTTGGCCGAGACCAAAATCAAACAACCTCAAGCCATCGCTCGCGAGCATGACATTGCTGGGCTTCAAATCACCATGCAGCACGCCCATCTCGTGTGCGCAGGCCAGGGCCTCCAGCAGCGGCAACGCGATACTGCGGAACTCGAACCAGGACAGTCCGTCGGGGTGTTGTTCGAGGAACTGGTCCAGCGTCGGTCCCTTCAGCTGCTCCATGGTAATGAAGGCACGCTGGCTGCCCGGGTCGATATCGAATGCAAATAGCCGAATGACATTGCCGTGACGCAAGCGGCTGGTTAGGGCAAATTCGGTGTACAGCAACGCATTGGCATCGGGGTACTCGGCGAACTCTTCATTCAGCGTCTTGATTGCCACGTAGGGATCCGGATCGCCATATTGCTCGCGCAGCAGATCACGGGCCCGATATACCGCACCCATGCCGCCGACGCCGAGTAGGCGTTCAATTTTATAGCGCTTGCAGAGCAGTTCTGGCAGTTCGCAGACGCGCTGGAGCTTGTCGCTTGCGATCTCGTTCATGGGGCTGTCGGCCAGCCGGGTCAGGGCTGAGGAGGGTTGTTGGAGGGGCTCGATCATGATGATCTCCGAAATACTCAAGGGCGAATGACGATGGCACTGATGTTGTCCCGAGCGGGGCCGTCGAGGGCCTGGCGAAACAATCTTTGCAGCGCGCGCTCGGTCGATTCCAGACTGAGCGCGTCGCTGATGTCGTCGCGTGTGAGGTCCTGGTAGAGCCCGTCACTGCACAGCATCAGGGTGTCGCCGGGGTAAATGGTGAAATCGACAATATCCAACATTAATTCGTCGCTGGCGCCGACAGCTCGGGTTAATGCCCTCGCTGACGGATGGCTGGTGGCGTCCGCTGGACTGAGCTGTTGCTCCTGTATCAACTCTTGCATCAGGCAGTGATCGCGCGAGAGCTGGTACAGCTTGCCGCTGCGCCAGAGATAGCAACGGCTGTCGCCAGCCCAGACGCAGATCCCACGCTCGCCCTGGACAATGAGCATCACCACGGTGCTGCCCATGATGCTGTCGGGCTTGTCGGCGGTCATGGTGATCTCATGGGCCAGCAGGCGGTTGACGCGGTACAGACAGTCGCGCACGTTGAGCAACCGGTCGTCAAGGTTGCTGCTAGCCGGCAGTTCGACGATCTCCTCGACGATCAGACGGCTGGCAAGCGCGCCGTTCTGATGACCACCCATACCGTCAGCCACCAACCAGAGGCCGCGCTCGGGCAGTGCCAGCACGGCGTCTTCATTGCGCGTGCGAACCTTGCCGCGATCGGTTCGTGCAGCGCTTTGCCAGATAGCTTCAACCTCGGCCATCACAGACGCGCCGGCAGTGTGAAGCCGCGCAGCAAGCTCAAATCGAATGGATTGGGCGAGCGCTGACTGTGCAGCAGATAGTTGGCGCGCAGACCGCCAAGATTGGCCTTTAGCATCAACACATCGCGATCGGTATGGTGCGCCACTTCCATCATGTCCAGCAGGCGGAATAGGGACCATGGCCCGGTATTCTGTTCGATTCCAACACGTCGGCCGCCCAAGTCCTCGACGGTCAGGCTGGTGCGGTTTTCCCCATTCTCGGCGGGCCAGCGGAAGTCGGTCTGGACAATCGGGCCGTGACGGTATTCCATGTTTCGAGCGCCATAGCGGAAGTTGGCGCGTCCGAGACTGGAGTCAAGGGAATGCGGCTCGAGCTTGAACAGAATCTGCGGCTCGTTGGGGTTTTCCGCAAAAAAGCTGCGGCGGATGGTCTGCAGCTTGTCCATCTGCGCCAGAAACTCGCGCGATAGTGGCAAGGCGCGCCCATCCACCCAGCGCAGGCTGAATGCGCCGCCGCTGTCGGTGACGAAGGCTTTCAAGTAGCTGTCGAAGAAGACATCCGCGGTGCCCTGTTCTTTGAAAAACTCACGGAAATCAGTAAGCACGACGTCGCTTTCACTCTCGATCACGAACGGATAACGCTTGCCCAGGGAGCTGCTATAGGACCTGTAAAGCTCGCTGCGATAGCGCTGATTCAGGTAGGTATAGGCATCGCCCAGGACCAGCATCCAGCTATCTTCCGCGAGGTTCTCCATCCAGGCGCCAATGGGCTGCGGCAGGCTGGTAGAACTACTTCGTAACTGGTTGATTGCATCGCGGCGGCCTTCCATTCGCGCCTTGGCCATGCTGAACGCGGCCTGTTCGGGAACGCTGGCCTGCGCCAGGGCGGTGAGTTGCAGTTTCAGAGCGTCCAGTGCCTGCATTGCGCTGGTCAGTTCGGGCGCAGGCGCGCCCTGTTCGTCAAGCAGGCGGTGGAGCGGTTCGAATTGGCGCTGCAAATTCTTGCGCGCGGTGGCCGGTAAGCTCTGGGCGGCGGCTGATTGCGCCTGCTCGGCGGCCAGCGCAGCCAAGCGGCCAGTCCTGCCGACCGATACGCCAGCGGACTGTGCAGCGCCGGTCAGGTCGCGCGCCGATACATCAGTATCGAGCATGCCGGTCAGACGCGTATTGTTGCGTACCTCGGTGAGCAGCATCAGCAGGGGTGAATTCGCCGCAGTGAGGCCGGTCAGTTGGCTGGCGCCGGCGGTGGCTGTGCCGAGAGGCTCTATATGCAGGCGCGAAAGGGTATCGGCCCATTGCCCGGCATAATCTTCGAAGTAGAGTTGCTCCATCTCGATCATCAGACGATTCAGATCAGCGATGCTCAGCTCATCGCTTTCGCCAAGCACCCAATTATCACGCAGTATCTCTCGGACCAGTTCGCCACCTTTGGCCATGAAAGTCTGACTGTAACCTGCACGGGTAAAGAACCCCGGAATGATGTTGTCGCTGCTGGTTAACAGTGCTGCCTGGGGGCCCAGATGCTGTGCCAGTCGGTAGTCCGGCAGGCTGGCTGCCTGTTCGCGCAGCATCCGGTACACCACGGTGGCCAGTGACTCGCTGCGCAGCTCGGCGCGCGCATCGGCGACCAGGGTGTCATCCAGGGCATATGGGGTGAAGGGTTCGCTGAGCAGCCTGGCGAAGTGCGTGTTCAGACCTTTTTGGGCCTCGGTGTTGCCGCTGTAACGCAGCGACCAGTCCCGGGCCATCCAGTCCTGCAGAAACCCCGGGTCGCGGCGATCTTCCAAGTTCAACATCAGATAGGCGCGCAGACTGCCCAGCAAGCTATCGCGATCCGTCAGGTTGGCAAGAATCCGCAGTTCCAGTTGTTGGCCCACACGACTGAGCAACAAGCGCTCGAGATCCTGCCGATAAGCCGCGTGCAGAGCGAGCGCTACCTTGTCACCCTGATATAGTCCACCGCGCTGCAATACACCAATTTGTTGCCGGGGGGGGAAGACGTGGTTGGCAGCGAAGCTGATATTCAGGGCCTGCAGTATCGCCAGCGCGTCATCGTCCTCGTTGAGCAGGCTCTTGTGTCGCACAAGGGTCTGGCCAATAGTTTGCAGCCGCTCCAACCCCTGATGGTTGCTGGAAAAGCTGTTGCCCCAGACCAGACCAAACACGATCAGACAGCCGAGTGCCCCGGTATAGAGAGCACGTTGGCCCCAGTTGATGCGGCGCACTTCTCGCTGGTCGAGACCGGCGAGCTCCGATTCGGGAAAGATCACTCGGCTGAGCAGATTGTTGATAAACCGGCCATGGCTGGCATGGAACGTCGGCAGGCTGCCTTGGGTCTTGCTTGAAGAGGGTCCTAGGGAGCCATATTGCTCGCGTGGGGCATTCATGGCCTGCGGTGCGCTGGTCAAATAGAAGCCACGTAGTTGACTTGCACGTTGATAGCGGTTGCCGGAAAAGGCGAGCTCGATAAACAGACCTAGCCGCTCCTCAACTCTACCGAGCTTGAGGGGGAAGTCGAGGATGCGACCGCGGCGCAGGCTGTCACGCTCCTGGTGCATGCGCATGACCACTTGGCTGTTCATACGGCGCATCAGTTCCTCGAACTCCTGCCGTACAACCTGCACATCGGTACTATTCTGACCCTTACGGAAGCTAACACCGAGCACCTGATCGCTTTCCTCCCGCGAGAGTTGATCAAAGAACTCATTGAAGCCGACGAGTTCGTCAGCTTTGCTGATGACCAGATAGACGGGTACATCGGCGCCCAGACGCTGATTGATGTCATGCAGGCGCTGGCGGGTCTGACGCGCCAGGGTTTCCAGCTCCAGCTCCGAGCCGCCAAGCAGCATGCTGATCGGAATATTGATGAGCACGCCGTTAAGCGAGCGCGGGCGACGTTTGCGCAGCAGATCTAGCAGGCTCTGCCAGCCAGCCGCGTCTACCTGAGGATCTTCATGGATGAGGTAGCGACCGGCAGTATCGATCAGAATCGCATGCTCGGCGAAATACCAGTCGGCGTAACGCGTGCTGCTGACATCGCGAGTGAGCCGCTGTTTGTCGCCCTTGTTGAGTGGAAATTCCAAGCCGGAAAAATCAAGAAGACTGGTCTTGCCTGCACCCTGCGGACCGAGTACCAGATACCAGGGCAGCTCACGCCGCCGGCGATCGCTTTGGCCGCTGTACAGACTGGATCGACGAAGTGTGCGTAGTGCCTCGCGGAAGCGGGTATGCAGGGCCAGATGTTCCTCGATAATCCGTTCTTCGCGTTGTTGGCGGGCTTGGGCGTCTTCATCTTCTTCGTCCGCCTTCTTGCGAATGTTGGCTCGCCAGCTGGCAAATACCATGGCCAGACCCCAGGCCAGAAATAGCAAGCTGATGGTCAGTAAGCGGCTGCTGGATGAGGCCCAGAAACGGTAGTCGTTGACTGCCAGCAGTGGGCCGGCAAACCAGACCAGCAGGGTCAACAGGAGCACCAGACACAGGCTCCACACCCAGTTGCGCCGCAGGAAGCGTGCGACGCCAATACAGAAACTCTTCATTTCAGTTCATCCCTGATAATGCATTTGAATCGGCACCAGGCGCAGGGCTGTCGATAGCCCGGCTGTTTTGGGCGCTGGGCAGAAATGGAGCGATCGCACTGGCCCGCTCTTCATTGAGCATCCAGGTGAAAACCCCATAGATCACGCCCAGACAGATAAGGGTGAATAGGGTAATCAGCCACCAGGGGACAATGCGTACCAGACGTCTACGGGTCTCGGGCAAGCCCTCCCAGTGCGGCGAAATGTCCCGTGGCACGTCGCCACGTAACTGGCGGATCTGACGGTAGAGGCTGTCACGAAGACCTTCGAGTTCCAGCATGCCGCGGGGCAGCACGCGGTACTTGCCCTCGAAACCAAGGGACATGCAGATGTACATCAACTCAAGCATCGGGAGGTGTTTTACCGGGTCACGTGAGAGTCTTTCCAGTAGCTGGAAAAACTTTTCGCCACCGAAGGTCTCATTGTGGAAGCTGCTGAGCAGACTCATCTGCGACCATTCACTCTCGTTGCCCCAGGGGGTGGTGACCACGGCTTCATCCAGCGCGGTACAGAGTACGTAACGGGCGGCCATGACCTGGCTGCTTTCGACACCATCGTGCAGGGCACGATGCTCGAAACGTTTGATTTCCGAGGTCAGACGGTCCTTGAGAATGTACAGATCCTCGCGCTCGTAGCTTTGTTGCAGACGCACAATTTCCGAGAGCAGTGCCGAAGCGACCGCCACCAGCGGGTTTATCCCCAGGTTCACGTCCTCGGTGGGGCGCAGGCGTGCGGCATACACCATGCGTTCTTCGAGCTTGTCGAATTTCTGCGGAGGTGCGGCGAAATCAGTCAGCGGACTCTGTGCCGGTGTACTTCCCTGACGATTCAGAATGACGGTGTGGTCATCCTGACTGTAATTCATTTCCCTGATCATGTTTTCAGCTCCTGATAGCCCAGAAAGTCAGCTCCAGCCCGGTAAACTCTCCGGACACGTGGAAGGCGAAACCACCGGAGCGCTCCAGTTGCGATAGCTCTTCGGCACTGAGCTCCAATGCGAAGTAGGTTTTGCCCGAATGAAAGGGGATCTGGCGCGGTGCGACCGGCAGCGGTTTGACCTTGATACCCGCTAAGTGCAGGTTCACCAGTTGGCGGATGCGCTCCACCGGACCAATTTTCAGATGCGCCGGCAACCGTCGCCGCAGCTCTTCGCAATCGCAATCGGCGCTTGCGGCGAGCACGAAGGACGCACTGCCCAACAGCGTGTGATCCTGCAACGGCGAGACCTGGATGCCGTACTGGCGTTGCTGCAGCGGGAGCTCTACGGCATGTTGTTCGAGGACCATCGACAGGACCTGGCGGATAGCATCCATCAGTTTGCGGAAGCTTTGGCTCAGGTCATTGTGCTGGTAGCGGCTGTCCAGGCGTGGACGCTTGCTATCACTGGCGAAGGTTGAAAGCTCGCCTAACAGACCGAGAAATTCGCGATATATCTGTTCGGGATGCAGGTGTTCGACGCTCTGGTGGTGCCGCAATATCGGTTCGAAGCGGTTGATCAGTTGCAGCATCATGAAATCACCCACCTCGGCTCCGCTTACCTTGCCGGTAGCTCGAATGCGCTCGGCAAGAATATCGCCACGGTGGGCCAGCATGCTGATGACTTCGGTCAGGCACGATTCCAGAAAAGCGCTGGAGTGAAAATACAGGTAAGCCGGAACAAAATCCGGATCCAGGCTGGTGACGCCATCGGGTGTCGTATCGAGCACGTCACAGACCTTGAGCTTCACATAAGCGTTCTCGTTGTGTTGCTCGCCCAGCAGCAGTCGGAAATCCGGCAGGCCGCAACTTACCTGGCTGCTACTGCTGTCGCCTGCGTTGGAGTCGGCAACCTGAGTTTCCTGTGCGGTGTAACGCGCGCGTACATCGCGCTGCTCCACTCGCCGGGTCTCAACATGGTTACCGGTGACTAGAGGTAACGCCAGGTAGACGGGTGTGTTACTGGTGTTGGCCGGTACGTCCATGGCCAGCGGCTCGCGACCGTTGCCCAGATCGAACAGGCTGCCGTCGGGCAACACGCCGCTCGCCGCGCTGATCACCAGTTTGCCCATGCGGAGAAACTGGGTGTCTATCTCGAGATGAAAGAAACCCCAACCAAACCGGTTCATTCGGCAGGTGCGTATCTTGAGTTGATGATCGTGATAACGGTCATTCTGCTGAAAGTGCTGTGGACGCAGCAGCATGCCTTCTTGCCATACGACTTTCTGGTTGCTCATGGTTCACTTCCCGTCCTGCGTATGCCTTCATCATCCAGGGCGAGCTCTACTCGGGTAGTGCCTTTCACCTCAAGCGTGATAACAAAGCGCCAGCTGGCTTCCGGCAGATTGCGATAGGCTGCGACCACACCAACGTAGCGAGCGCCATCTTCGACCGATAATTTCAAATCACGGGTTTCACCGGGTCGCAATTCCAGCTCTTCAACGGTAATCAAATCCGGAGCCAGAGCTTCACGAGGGCGCTGATACAGCGAGAAGAAATCGGCATTCTCGAACGCAACCGGGTGCTTGAGTGCCATCAGGCGCAGCACGATAGGGGAGGGCCGCCCATTGAGGTCAGGATTGAGGGCCTCGCTGCCTTCTACTGAGAGGTCAAGCTTGGTCAAATCCGAGTACGGCGACAGTGTCGAGCAACCGGCCAGTGCAAGCAGACAAAGACCGAAAACCAATGCGTTCAAAGGTGTCATGCGGATTATCCTTGGAGGTCTGTGTTGAGGGTGGCGATCAGGCGAATCTGTTCCTCGTAGGCCATCACGAAATCGCGGGCAAAGAGTTTCTGGCTCCAGTCATCCTCACGTTGCAAGGCCTGGTAAAGATGGGTGTAGGCGCGCCAGCGGCCACCGGCGGTGCTCAGCCTGGATTTGCTTTCGCGCTCGAAGCGCAGGGTCAGTTGGTCAGGCGACAGGTATTCTAGAATGCCCTTAAGCGCCGCCCGGCTGGCGGCTATCAGGGCTACCTGGTGGGCCTGCAGGTCGCGATAAGCGCGATTGACCGCCTGTTCCGGGCGCATTTGCCCGGCCACGGCTGGGCGCAACATGGCATTGAGAGCCTGGTTCGCGCCGGCACAGAATTTCAGCGGATTGCTGCCGGCCATTTCAACGTTGGTAGTGACCAGCTTGAGCTCGGCCTTGAGCTCGTTGCGGTTACGCAGGCTTTGCTGGAGGCTGCCAATGCTTTGGCGCAGGAGTCGGGCGCTGCGTAGCGCTAAGGCCTGGCGCTGGCTTTCGTCCATATCCTCCAGCGAAACGCCCAGTGCCTTGCTGAATTGCGTCCAGAACGGGTCAGCCACAGGCGCTGGGTCGGGGGTTGCGACAGCCCGCTGCTGCGCTATCGTGGCGGTTGGCTCCACCAGTTCGGGTACGGTCAGATTGACCATGTCGATCCGCGCATGTTTCTGCGGTTGCGCCGTCTCACGACCGGCGTGCTGGTTCAACAGGTCCAGCTCATCGGATTCGGTGTACATCTGCTCCTGCTGATCCAGAGCGGCGAGGGGGTCGAGATCGAGAAAGGCGTCGTCGGGAATGATGCTTCCGGCGGGCTGTGGTTTACCTAAGTCCTGACTGAACACGGCCGGGTCCTGAACGATTCGTGCCCGGATGTCGAAATCGCCAAAGGCGTATAACGTGCCATGCTCGATGCGCTGGGGCTGGCCTTTGGGCAGCAGCGAGTGGGTTGCCTTGAGCAGAATGCCGTTGCTGCTGGTATCGGTCAGATAGAATGATCCGTCATGAAAACTCACCTCGGCATGTCGACTGGATACTACGCGTTTGCGGTCGGGAATCACCCAGTCACATTCCTCGGCCCGGCCGATCATGCCGCCAGCCTGTTTGAACGTCTTGCTGACGGGGTTATCAGTAACGAATTGCTGGTTGCCGATCAGGTCCATAATCAGTTGCATGCTGCGGTGCTCCTTGCGCTCATTCTTCACTTGCCGCTTTGGGGTTGCCCAGTGGGCGGTATTCGTCGTCATTGAATTTATGATTTGCTGAACAGCCACTGAGGCTTATAGCGAGCATCAGGAGGACTGCGGACCACAGATATCTGCATTTCATGTTGGGTTCCTCAATTTCTGGGCGGTGATAACCGCCTGGTTTAAGCCATCAGGTAGAAGATTGAGCATGCATTTTCTCCCTGGCCAGTTTCAGCTCGGCTGGGCTGATTTTCAGCCGCTGCATGCGGTACAAGAGAGTACGACGTGGCAAGCCGAGTTCGTTGGCAGCGCTGGTCTGATTGCCCAGGTTCTTGCGCAGACAATCAATCAGCAGGTTGCGCTCGACCCGTTCCATTCGCTCGCGCAGACTCAGCCTGATGTTGTTGGTGGGGCAGGCGTTGAGGTTAAAGTGCTCGGCTAAAAGCTCGTTGCCCTCGCACAACAGCACCGCACGCTCTACCAGTCCTTTAAGCTCGCGAACATTGCCGGGGAAAGGGTAGGCCGCCAGTTGCTCCAGAGCGAGGTCGGTCCAGCGGCAGGCGGGTCGGTCGAGGAAGGCGCAGGCTTTGCTTGCAAAATGTCGGGCGAGGTGAAGGATGTCGTCGCCGCGGTCGCGCAACGGTGGCAATTCGATCGGAAAGCTGGCCAGTCGGTAAAACAGATCCTCGCGGAACAACCCCCGCTCGGCCTGAGCTCTCAGGTCGTAATGAGTGGCGGCAAGAATCCGTACATCGACCTTGTGAGTCTGAGTGCTGCCCAGTGGGCGCACTTCGCCTTCCTGCAGTACCCGCAGCAGCTTGGCCTGCAGTGACGGCGGCATATCGCCGATCTCGTCCAGAAACAGCGTCCCGCCGTCGGCTGCATCGAACAGGCCGGGTCGATCGTAGTCTGCGCCGCTGAACGCGCCCTTGCGGTAACCGAAAAGCTCTGACTCGAGTAGGCTGTCGGGAATCGATGCACAGTTCTGGACCACGAAGTTCTGGCTGCGACGAGAGCCGCAATCATGGATGGCCCTAGCGACCAGTTCCTTTCCGGTGCCTGTCTCCCCGGTCAGCAGCACGCTGACCGGGTTATGCAGGACTTTGCCGATCAACTGGTAAACCGCACGTATTGGCGGGCTGTCACCAATCAGACCGTAACCGCGGGAAATTGATTTGGTGGAAAGGCTCGCCTGGGGCTCGTCAACTGGACGCGAGCGTAGGTTCTGCAGCAATTGCAGCTGGGCGACGACGAAGCTGCCAAGATGGCCCAGGGACTCGCTGTAGCGCTGCATGTCCCGCGGGCTCTGACTAGACCACAGCATAAGGCCGATTACATGCCCCTGCTCGTTCTTCAGCGGTAAACACAGAAGGCTGCGCCAGGGATGTCCAGTCGTGGGCAGAAAATCGGTGGCGAACAGGCTGCTTTCCAGTGAAGCCAAGCTCAGCACCCTGTCCTGACATAGGCAATACTGCAGCAGATGAGCATCGTTGTAATCGCTGGGCATGCTGGCGGAGCTCACCGGTTGCAGCAGGCCGTCGCTATACTCGGAGCACAGTGTCAGGCGGGTATGGGTATCGTCGAGCAGATAGAGCTGGCTGAGCTGGCATTCACTGAGCACTGCAACCGCTTCTACCAGCCCCCCCAGCAGACGATCGCGGCTGGTCATGCCGGCGAGCAGCGCGTAGCGTTCTAGTAATGCCTGAGCGTAGAGCAAAGGCTCGGCGATGTGCGCGAACATCGGCGAGTTTTCAGGCGAATTCACAGGTCACGGCTCCCTGATCATCCAGTGTCGCGTGAGCCTGCCGGACCTGCTCACCGCTGGCTATTGCCGCGAGCAGGCGATCTACGGCCAGGGGTTGCAGCTGCCTGTCGATTAGTCGGTCGATCAGTCGCGCGCCGGTCTCTCCCTGAGTGCACCGGGCGGCGAAGTGGTCGACCAATGCGTCGCAATGGGTGAATTCCACATTCTTCTTTTGCAGCCGCTGGGCAAAATGCGACAGCTTCAGGGAGATCAGTTCACGCATGACCTCGGACGCGACAGGGTAGTACGGAACGACCTGCATGCGGGCGAGCAACGCGGGTTTGAAATGGCGGCTGAGCGTGGGCTGGATGGCCTGCTCCAGGTGCTCCGCCGACGGGCGATGGCCACCGCTGCATAGCACGAGAATCTGCTCGCTGGCGAGGTTCGAGGTCATCAAGATCAACGTGTTACGAAAATTGATTTCCCGTCCTTCGCCGTCGTTGGCAACGCCTTTATCAAATATCTGATAAAACACATTCATGACGTCGGCGTCCGCTTTCTCCACCTCGTCCAGCAGCACTACGCCATAGGGTTTCTGGCGTACGGCCTCGGTTAGCATTCCCCCCTCGCCATAGCCGACATACCCGGGAGGCGCGCCGATCAACCTTGAGACGCTGTGTTTTTCCTGGAATTCGGACATATTGATGGTGGTCAGAAAACGCTCGCCGCCGTAGAGCAAATCCGCCAGGGCGAGGGCGGTTTCAGTCTTGCCGACGCCGCTGGGTCCGACCAATAGGAACACGCCCACTGGTGCGTCGGTGCGATTGAGCCCGGCAGCAGAGGCGCGCATGGCTCTATCTAATGCCTCGATGGCTTGCTCCTGCCCTCGCAGCCGGGCTCCCAGATGTTCGGCGAAATGAGCAACGGCGGCGTTATGCTCCCGGGCCAGATGCGTCAGCGGAACGCCGGTCCAGTGGCTGATGACTTCGGCAACAAGACGCGGGCATACCTCGTAACTCACCAATCGTTCATCCGTCTGTGCCTGACATAACTGATTCCTTGTGGTCTCGAGCTGCTTTTCCAGCTCCGCCAGCGTGGACTCCTGTGGTTGCTGAGCAGAGCTGTCGGCAAGTGTCGTCTGCTGCAGGCGAGCCTCGCCACATTGATCACGCAACTCGAGCAGTCGTCTGACCAGCTGGATCTGGACCTCCCAGCGGTCCTGCAGTTTCTGCGCATCCGCGCGAGCCTGCGGCAACGATCCCTCCAGGCTGGTTAGCCCGATATAGTTGATGGTCAGGCCCGACTGATAGTCGCGGTTGAGCGCCCGCTGCTGCCGCTCTTGCTCGGCGATTTGGTTACGCAATACTTCAAGTTGTTGCGGCGCGGCCGCAAGACTTATACGCACCCGGGCGCAGGCGGTATCGAGCACATCGACAGCCTTGTCCGGGAGTTGCCGACCCGACAGATAGCGGGCAGACAGTTCGGCGGCTGCAACTACCGCATCATCGCGCAGGTAGACGCCGTGGCTTTTTTCGTATACGGCCGCTAGCCCCCTGAGAATGGTGATGGTGTCGTCGACGGTCGGTTCGTGCAGTTGCACCGGCTGGAATCGGCGTGCCAGGGCCGGATCCTTCTCGAAGCAGCGCTTGTACTCGCTCCAGGTTGTAGCGGCGATGGTGCGCAGTTCGCCGCGGGCCAGAGCGGGCTTGAGTAGATTAGCCGCATCGCCACTGCCAGACTGCCCACCGGCACCGATCAGCGTATGCGCCTCGTCGATAAACAGGATAATTGGCGTGACCGACGCCTTTACCTCGTCAAGGACTCCTTGCAGGCGTTTTTCGAACTCGCCCTTGATGCTGGCGCCTGCCTGCAACAGTCCTAAATCCAGGCAGAGCAGATCCGCTCCTTGCAGGGTCAGGGGCACTTCGCCGGCAACGATGCGCAGAGCCAGACCCTCTACGATTGCCGTCTTGCCGACCCCCGCATCACCAACCACGATCGGATTGTTTTTGCGCCGGCGTGCGAGTATATCGATCATCTGGCGGATGGCTGTATCCCGACATAGAACGGGGTCAAGCTTTCCTTCGCGGGCCTGATGAGTGAGGTTGTGGGTGAACCTGTCCAATGCCGAGCCGGGTCCGCCGGCCGTTGGTGAGCTCTTTCCTTCTGGTGGCGCGGCACGGGCAAAGCCCAGTAGGCGATCAGCGTTGAGCTGGGCTAGAAACGAATAAAGATGACTGCCGGCATAACGTGCAGGATCACGGATCAGAGCGAGTATCAGCGCAGCCTGGTCAACCTGAGTGCGCCCGAGCTCCTGGTTGGCGACCAGCAAGGCATCCTGAAGCCACCGCACCAATGCTAGTGAAAAAGCGGGATTACGTGCGGCGCAGTCTTCGCTCCGAGGCTGCAATGCCTCGGCTAGTGCTTCGGGTGAGAGCTCGGCATCGAGTAAGGCGCGATTGAGCAGGCTATCGGTGCGATCGAGCAAGTCGAGCAATAAATCCTCAACCAGTACCTGGGTGCCGTTACGGCTGACGCAGCGCCCGGCGGCAGCTCCCAGATCGTGGCGGGTAGCTGAGTCGAGTGCCTGGACCAGTTGTTGCAGGTCAGCGTTGATCATGGGTTTATCGATCCTTGATGGGATTGGCTGCTCAAGGTGACTGCGGCTTCGGCGTAACCGCAGCCCAGCCAACTGGTCCAGCCGAGCAGACAGGGGGTGGCAGCGTCGAGGCGCGGCTCGCGAACGGCGTCGGGACGAAGCTGCAGTCGGATGTCGAAGTCCAGCGGGTCGCGCAGGGCGAAGCGCACGAGGGCGCACAGGGACGCATAGCCCGTGCCTGAAGGCAGGAATTCGTGGAAGCGTTCCCAGCTCAGCTGTTGCAGATGAACGCGGAACTTGCCGCCACGATCGCGCACTTCGTTGCCTAGTACCAGGCTCTCACCCAGGACACTGTTGGCCAGGCCAAGGCGATTTCGTTGATCCTCGTGGATGCTCACCTGACGCTCTATGCACGGCTCGATATGCATGGAGGCATGGGCGATGTAATAGCGCAGTACGGACTCGATCACTGCCGCCGACTGCACGCGCAGACTGAGCAGGCCGAGGTAGGGCAACAGCCGTTTCCAGTTCAATTCGGGCTGCTCGCGGATAGCGTCGCCGCCAAGGCCAATCAACGAGAACAATTGCGAAGAGAAGGGGTCATGCGCGCCGCTGGTGAATCGGGAGTAATAGCGATACTTCTGCCAGATCGGTAGCAGCAGACGCTGCAAGCGATCGTTGAATAGGTCGAGAAAGTCCCGGGTTGGATTACCGTCGATATCATCGCCCAGCGCCTGTTCGCCATAGAATGCGGGCAGCGGCGATCCGGCACCGAACAGGCTGATCAGATTGACGCGCAGCCGAGCCCGAACCTTGCCGTTCTCTTTGAAGTACTCGACCTTTTCGATATCGCTGCCAGGAAACCCGAGACTCGGGTTGGCCTGAAATTCGATCAGTTGGTACAGCCGAGCGTCATCGAGTCCGGGATGTTCTATGCGCAGGCGTTCGAGTACCAGCAATACACCCTGAAACAGGCTGTACTCTCGGATGCCGCGGCTTAGCTCGCTCAGAGCAGGCGCTGTTGCCCCATGCGTGGTGTCCATTGGTAAAGCTCTCCCTGGGTGCTTTTTACTACCAGCTCATGATAGGAATTGAGGCTGGCGTAGAGTGCGAAGAATTCGTTGAGTATCGAGGCGAACAGAAAAAGGTCGCCTTCTCCTAGATAGCCGTCACTATCCATTTGCAGTTCGGTACGCACACCGCGAATGGGTAAGCCGCGGTAAAGGCGGTCGATAGGTCCATGCTTTATTGCTTTGAGTCCGTTGAGCAGGCGTTGGCTTACCTTGGCAGCATGCTGGTCGTAATGGCGGGGCAGGTCGTAGGTTTCAAGAATGACCTTGAGCGCCTCGATGTTAGCCAGCGACAGGTAGTTAAGTGACATGTTGCTGATCAGCTTCCAGAGGAAATCCTGATGCAGCGGGGGTGCGTGATGGGGTGTTACGGCGCTGATGTTGCGAAAACGCAGAAATTCGGGTGTTCCTTCGCTGGCCCGACAGATGTCCCCTAATGCCAGTTGCAGCGGTAGATTCTGGTTGGTGCAGGTCAATTCGACAGAGAGGGTTTCGTGCTGTTCCAGGCTGCGCTGGCCAAAGCTCAGGTAGGTATCCATGCCATCATTTATCAGCGATGGGTTCTGCCGCAGGCTGTAGTAAGGGCGCGTCTCAGGGAGGTCGAAACTGGCATCATGCTCGAAGGATTCGAAGGGTACGTATTCTTCGTAGCCCATGCCGCCGGGTTTCCAGCCGGTTACCCGATCCACGGAAAACACACCACATTGGGCCGTGTCGTACTCGGCCGGGCGCAACATGTATCTGTCCTGTCGACCGTCAAGACGGATGGGCGTGGCGTCGTGAGTGAACAGGTTGACGATTGGGGTGCAGTGCAGGCGGACGTTGTCGATGCCGGGCTGGATGCGTTGAGCACTGGTCTGGCGGAGATCAAAGCGTAGCTCTATGCCTCTTGCTCGCTTGAGCAAATCGTCCGATACGCTGTGCAGCGCGCCGAGCCCGGCAAGATCGACGAACAAGAATTTTTCTTGAAAAGCGAAATATTCCTGAAGATAGCGGTATCCGCAAAAGGTATTGACAGGGTAGGGCACCAGCGCTTCGTCTTCGCCAAAGCCAGCTGGCTGCAGCTGGTCTGGCGCAATTTTCAAGGGTGTGACGGTCTTGCCGAAACTGTCCTTGAGTGGTTTTCCGTTGGCATCCAGTAGTACCATCTGAATGTCATCAAGATGGCGCATCAGACCGAGATAGAGGGTTTGGCAGATATAGCGTTCACCGGCCAGGTGCAGGCGCAGCTTTTCCAGAGTCAGATCTGCGAGGCTTGCTCCGCCGTTAATGGCTAGTTGCAAGCTGAGCAGAGCGCCCTGGCCCTTTACCGAGTAGTCGACCTGGCGGATCGTTAGTGCGGTGAGTTCAATATTCGAGGTGGTGCGGAAGCGGCAGGCAACGCCTTTGACCGGCCTGGATTCAACCGGCGTGCCGCGCGGCACCACGATCCCCGCGCCGGGATTATTCAGCGATTCAAACTGTAGAACGCTGAAGGCCGGCAGAGGCCGCATATAGTTGGGCCACAGCAGGTACATCAGCGAATGGGTGAGCTCGGGTAGTTCGTCATCAAGCTTTTGTCGAAGGCGGCCGGTCAGAAATGCAAAGCCCTCGAGCAGGCGCTCGACATCCGGATCCCGACCGCTTTGGCCCAGGAACGGGGCCAGTGCCGGACTGCGCTCGGCAAATCGCTTGCCCAGCTGACGTAAGGCAGTCAGTTCGCTTTGGTAGTAGTGATTGAAAGACATGAGTCCAGCTTTTCCTTGTGCACGAACGAGGATCACCAGCTGGTGGTAATCCGATGAACGAATTAAGTTGCGGGCGTTTCGCTGCGCTGTATCAGGGCGGGGCCTTATCGAACCTGTACCTGGCCGCTGCCGTAAAGTCGCGCAGTAAAGCTGACTGCACGTCGTTGGCCGTCCATGTCGATCATCCCTTCAAGCGCAAAAGACAGATTTAACGGGTCATGGTCACGCGGCAGCGCCACGACGCGCACCTGACTCAGCCGCGGCTCGTATTCCTCGATGAAACTTTCGATCGCGATCCGCGCTTGTTGCAACGAATCGTGCAAGGAAAGGCGCATATCGTTTAGATCCGGCAGACCGTAGGTCGGCAAGGCCTGAACACTCCCGGCGCGGGTACTGAGCATCTTTGCCAGGTGCGCGGCGATCGATGCGACAACCGCCTGGTCATGACTCCAGCCAGCCCGCCGGATATTTTCGCCGGCGAGGCGTTCGAACAGGCTGCCGTAGCTCATTGGTTATTCTTTCTCCATCTTGCCGACCAGCGAGAGGGTGAAGTCCGCGCCCATATATTTGAAGTGCGGACGTACGCTGAGATTGACCCGGTACATGCCAGGCTGACCTTCGATATCCGTCACGCTGACCTGCGCTGCGCGCAATGGTCGGCGTCCGCGAACCTCGGGATTGGGGTTGTCCTGGTCAGCAACGTACTGACGGATCCACTTGTTCAGCTCTAGCTCTAGATCGGTGCGTTCTTTCCAGGAGCCAATCTGCTCGCGCTGCAGCACTTTGAGGTAGTGGGCCAGACGGTTGACGATGAACATGTAGGGCAGTTGTGTACCCAGCCGGAAGTTCAGCTCCGCTGTCTTGCCTTCTTTGCTGTTACCAAAGAACTTCGCCTTCTGTGCCGAGTTTGCCGAAAAGAATGCGGCGTTATCGCTGCCCTTGCGCATGGTCAGCGCGATAAAGCCCTCATCAGCTAGCTCGTACTCGCGCCGATCGGAGACCAGCACCTCAGTGGGAATCTTGGTTTCGATCTCGCCCATGCTTTCAAAATGGTGCAGTGACAGATCTTCTACAGCGCCGCCGCTCTGTGGACCAATAATGTTGGGACACCAGCGGAATTTGGCGAAGCTTTCAGTCAAGCGGGTAGCGAAGGTGAATGCGGTATTGCCCCAGAGGTAATGCTCGTGGCTACTGGCGACGTTTTCCTTATAGACAAAGCTGCGCACCGGGTTGTCTTCAGGGTCGTAAGGGTTACGCAACAAAAACCGCGGCAGAGTGAGGCCGACGTAGCGGGCGTCTTCGCATTCACGAAAGCCCTGCCATTTGGCGAACTGCGGGCCCTCGAAATGGTCCTTCAGATCCTTGATGTCGGGCAGCCCGGTGAAGCTTTCCAAGCCAAAGAACCGAGGACCGGCCGCGGCAATGAACGGGGCGTGAGACATACTCGCGACGCTGGCCACGTGATGTAGGGTTTTCATGTCTTGTGCGCTGGGATCAAAAAAGTAGTTGGCAATCAGCGCGCCAACCGGTTGGCCACCAAATTGACCGTATTCGGCGGTATAAACGTGCTTGTAGAGTCCAGACTGGACGATCTCCGGGCTGTCCTCGAAATCCTCCAGCAGATCTTGTTTGGACGCGTTGATGATTTCGAGCTTGATGTTTTCACGGAAATTAGTGCGATCAACCAGTATCTGCAACCCACGCCAGGCCGACTCCAGAGCCTGAAAGTTTGGCTGATGAAGGATTTCGTCCATCTGCCTGCTGAGTTTGGCATCGATCTCTGCAATCATCCGATCGACCATGGCCTTTTTGACCGGCTCCTTGTCGTTCTGCGGCTTGAGTAGTTCACCGATGAACGCGGAGACGCCACGTTTGGCAATGCCGTACGCCTCATCATCTGGAGTCAGGCGAGTTTCCGCGATGATGCGGTCGAGGATGCTGGTTTCTTCGGCTTGTTGGCCGACTTCTGCTGCTACGCGGGTACTCATGGGAAGCGTCCTTGTCGGGGGAATCAGTTGTTAGGCGTTGACTGGTCGATCAAGCCCAGTTCGGCAAGTACCTGGTCACGCGAAGCGTCATCGTTGAGTACGCTTTCAATGGCTTTGCGAAATGCCGGGGCATTGCCCAGCGGGCCCTTTAGCGCGACCAGCGCATCACGCAGATCCATCAGTTTCTGCAGCTCAGGCACCTGCTCAACCAGGCTGGTGGGGCTGAAATCTTTCATTGAATTGATCCGCAGATCGATATTCAGTGAGGCGTCGCTATTGGCATTGTCTTGCAGGCGGTTGGGCACAGTGAAACCGAGGGTCAGTTCCTGCTTGGCCAGTACGTCATCAAAACTGCTCTTGTCGATTGATATCGGTTTGCGCTGCTCAATGGTCCGGTCGTCCGGCCGCTGGGTGAAGTCACCCAGCACCATGAGCTTTAGCGGCAGCTCAACTTCCTCCTGCGCGCCTCCCTGGGTCGGAGTAAAAGTGACGTTAACGCGTTCCTTGGGGGCTACGGAGCCTTCTTTGGCCATGCTGTTCTCCATTGAGGTTTAAGACCTGGGGGTCTGGTCGAGTGCCGCTTCGAGATCGAGGTGGCAGAGTCGTTGGTAGATCTGGTCAATGCGTTCAGCGGCGCTTTTTTTGCGTGGCAGATGTTCGTAGCTGTCAGCCAGTAGCCGAAATGTGCGAATAGCGAGATCTGGTTCCCAGCGCTCCAGATTGGCGTCCTGCAGCGTTTTGTACAGCGCTTCGAGCTGGTAGATAGCGAATTCATAGTGCCTCCCCTGATGACAGAGACGAGCTTGCGCAAGTTGCCAGTGAAAGCGCTCACGCTCGTTGTGGGCTGCGTGCATTCCCTGCTTGAGCAGGTTGACGGCGATCTTGAGGTTTTGTTTACGCATCAATTCGACAGCCGTGGTGAGCGCGTTTTCCCACGGCGCTTGCTCGGTGCTCTCTACCGTACTCGGCGAGGTTGCGCCGGTGTTATCGGTCGTGGTCTGGACTTTGGCTGACAGCCAGGCCTGTGTGCAGTCATCGGCGAAGGCGATACCGTCATGAAAGCGCAGGTGCTTCAGTCCCGGCAGGCGTGTCAGTAACAGGCGGACCTGCTCTTCGAGTTCACGCATCGCGTCCTTTGCACCCAGCGCCTCCAGACAGTCAAAGACCATGCGCTGTCCGTCCAGCCAGAAAGGTGATTTGGCTACACTGGCTTCGAGTTCGCGTAGCATTTCGGAGTATTGCTCACGTGCGAAGCGCTCGGCGTAGCCAGTCAACTGATCGGCGGAAGGGCCGCGCAGCTGCGTCTGCTGCTGGGCATTGTGTTCAGGCAAGGAGTCAACCGGTAGCCAGAGCAGTGTGCGTGAAAGCCGGATAGCCCGTGGGTTGGCAAGGGACTCTCCGAGCCACCAGTCGCAAAGGCAGCGCCCCTGTTCCTGCAGGCTACGCATCGCTTTGTGAGCATTGCGTGCGTTGTCTATCATTCCCGGATGGGCGGCGGTCTGGCGAGTAAGGGGTAGTACCGTCGCGGCCATTAGCGGCTGATCCAGGACTGGGGATGATGAACCGCGTTTGCCTGCCTGGGCGGCCAGTTCGTCAAGCCGTCGGCACAGCGGCAGTAATACGGGAGCATCCGTCGGCATATGAGTGCTCAGGCATTGGTCGAGCTGACGCAGTTGTTCGGCAACAGCAGTGATGGTGGTTGAATCGGCGGTGCTTGGGGTGTTCGGCTTCGCTTCCAGCGTTTGCCCCAGGCGGGGCAATAGCCAGTTGAAGGATGCTTGCCGAGTCCGCAGTTTGCGCGGATACAGGTCGTCCCAATGATCGGAGCACAGATAGAACAGCGCAGCTATGCCCGCGTGCAATCCGTTGAAAGAGTCGCTCTGATACAGACTCCAAGTAAGCCATACTGCAGCGCGCAAGTCTTTGGAATGGTTATGTAGCAGGTTCGTGCTGCCTTCGCGCACAGCGCTCCAGTCCGGGCCGGCTGTGTCGTACAGGGAGTCCGCCTTAGCCAATTCGGCCTCCAGCGCTTCGAACTCGGCGGTGTAGCGTACATCTTGGCCGCAGAAATCTCCTGAGCTGATGGGGGTCTTGGCCAGATCGATATAGTGGCTTGCAAGCATGCTGAACTCGTCATTCCCTGACATTTCATATCACCGGATAGCAGACATTCATAGCTGCGTTTTGGGTGTAAAAAGTGTAATTAAAGTATTTTTCGCATTGCAATAATATGTTCAAAACTTACAAATAATTTTGCGCAGAATTTTTGCGAAATTAACTTGGAGTGCGCAACTTCCTGCGCACTTTTTCTGTGCAACTAACTAAGAATTTATATTTTGGTCGAGGGGTATCCTAGTCTTGGATAAGAGGGGTGGCAAGACAGAAAACTGTGAACTGTTTTGCTTTATAGGTAATTAGTAGAGGCAGCAGATAATGTTCGTCAAATTTACGGCGCTATTTGTTTGTGACACCGACGGCTAAGTTTTTATGTTTGATAAAGTGTCGTTATTTATTTTATGTGTATGAAATTAATGTGGATTTTTAATTTTTAAAGTGACGTAAAAGTAACGATTTAGAGTAATTGTTCTATAGTATTCTGCGACTCGCATCGCATTCGGCGTAAGTAGTAATTGACTTGCTTGAGAAATGTGTAGTGCGAAGTCTTGTCGAGCCAGACAGTTCTAGTGAAACTAGTTTGATTTTAATGAGGGGCTAATAGGTTTGTAGTTGGCTTTGATGAACAGCTGCAGGAAATAGTCAGACTCGTTAGGCCTGGCTACGTAGGCCTAACTACTCAGCTATGTGTATCAGCGCCTAAGGGCAGGCGGGAACCTTGCAGTTAGATCCGCCGAGCGGCGCAGAAGTAGTGTTGGCCGCACTTGGGGTCGCGCAGGCTCTTGCACTTTCCGCAGCAACCGAACAACCAGTGGCCTCAAGGCTA
>Ga0307486_1001057_pt1 | contig 22392 bp, 24 predicted proteins | sample CBIW02metaG_FD_203663 | JGI IMG/M metagenome (GOLD analysis project Ga0307486, IMG submission 203663) | Sea-ice brine microbial communities from Beaufort Sea near Barrow, Alaska, United States - CBIW 0.2 | ecosystem: Environmental > Aquatic > Marine > Coastal | place: USA: Alaska | collected...
GCAGTTTGTGCATTAAATTCCCATGGCCATCAATAGCCAGAACTATTTGGAGGGACCATCAACGTTTTATAGACACTTATTTTAAAGCCTATCCCGGGAAATATTTTACCGGTGATGGTGCTCTTAGGGATGAAGTTGGTTATTACCGTATAACCGGAAGAGTGGACGATGTGGTTATTGTTTCCGGACACAACCTTGGTACCGCGCCTATTGAAGATGCAATTAACGAGCATCCAGCCGTGGCAGAGAGTGCCATCGTTGGTTTCCCACATAAAATCAAAGGAAATGCCTTATACGGATTTGTTATTTTGAAGGAAATTGGTGAGACCAGGATCCAGGATAATGTTCGAAAAGAGATCAATCAATCCATTTCTGATATGGTTGGACCAATAGCCAAGTTGGATAAAATCCAGTTTGTATCAGGGTTGCCAAAAACCCGTTCCGGAAAAATAATGCGACGGATCTTGAGAAAAATCGCCGAGGGAGATTTCTCCAATTTCGGGGATACCTCAACTTTACTCAATCCGGAAGTTGTGGAGGAAATTAAAAATGAGAGGCTCTAACCTTCAATAATTATAATTAAAAAATGCTTTTTCCAATTGGAAAAAGCATTTTTTTTTGAATTTCGGTTTCCTGTGTTTTACAAAAAAAACAGTTGATCCTATCTAAAGATAATCTCAATAAATTTTAGTTGATCAATTCTCCTTCTTCAAGCAAAATATCATAAATATAACCCTTGCCAAAATCTTTTTCCAAGACAATCGTACCTTTAAAGGTCACGGTATCTCCAATTTTAACCATCTCTTTTGTTGTAACAGTTAAACTTTTTTTGTCTTCAAACTTGGTTCCATCAACAATATGCACCCAATTTCTATCAAGTATTTCTTTGTTGAGTTTAACAACTTTTCCCCTAACAATTATTGACTTTCCTGAAAGGGATTTTTTGTTTGTAAAAAGCTCTTCCAATGAAATCCCGTTTTCTGCTTTTTCAATATTAACATCAACTACAGCTGTAGTATCTACATTAGCATGCGGATCTACTTGTTTTTGCACCGGGGCCTTTTCAGTTGTTCTTATGTTATCAGCAAAAATTATCTCATCAAAAGTTTTTTTAAGTTGTTCGCTCTCAAAATTCTCCATAAGCATTCCGCCATTATAATAATAAGTATCCCCTACTTTTACCTTTGTGTTTGGAATGGCCATCCAATATTTATTTCCGTTTTCTTCAACATTAAGGTATGTATAAGTTCCCCCATCTGTAGTTTCACTAATTACAATTTTATGTAATTGATTCTTAGCAGAAGCGTTTGTATCGTTAATTGCTGAATAGGTTTCTTTATCCTTACAACTAAACAAAATCAAAACGCTAAAAATTACTGTAAAAAGTTTGAATATATTTTTCATTTTTATATAATTAATTTGTTACAAATTTATAGATTATTAGGTGTTTACAATATGACATCTGTCACATTATATAATATCTCTTAACTGACCAGTACTCAAAATGCCCAAAGACTGAAGTACTTTAACAGCGTATTTAATAGCCTAGGTAAATTAAAACAAGTTTAAAATAGTCCCAAAATATTCATTTTGAACACTTACTCATAGTTTTTCCAAACCATTTTTGACTGACCAAAAATACAAAATACACCAGGCGGAATACGTTAAGTCCGAAATTTTTATGTGAATTTTCTGAATCCAGTCTAGAGTCCCAGTTTTTTTTTCAATTTTAAAAAAATCAAAGCGGTTATAAATGCATCCCCGGAAGCTGTATGCCTATCACTTTTTGAGATCTTAAAAACTGCGCATAATTCATCTAAACCAGAATATTGATCGGATTGCCATCCTTTATATTTCTGGTACAACGCATTTGTATCTATTTTTTTATTCTTAAGTTTTCCCAGGTCCAATCGTTTTAAAGCCTCATTGACCATTTTTACATCAAAATTGGTGTGATGGCCCACAAGGCTTGCATCCTTTATATAGGAAAGAAACCGGATGATAGCCTCAGGTTCGGTTATTTTTTCTTCTTTACCGGTTTTCAAAATTCCGTGAATTGGAACAGTTTCCGGACGATACACTTCCTGTTTTAAAAAGACCTCAAAATAATCATTTACAAGAATAGCATCTCCTTCAATTCCTATGGCACCAATGGATAAGATTACATCCTTTTTTGGGTCCAATCCCGTGGTTTCACAATCAAAAACCACATATCGTTTTGAAAGTGGGTTTTCGGCTTGTTTTTTAAAACCGGACAAATAGTCCTTCCAAAATTGGGGAGCCTCTTTTTTTGTTTTTCTAAACCAGTCAAAGCTCATGTTTAAGTGAAATAAGAAAGTTGGAAACGTTGTTTTAGGATAGCGTGAAGTTCATGTATGGGTTGAAACGAATTTTTTAGTTTTACTTTATCAGATTTTGACAATTCTTTTAAATTCAGAAACCTGCCGCTGGAATTTTGAGACAATCCTTCACGGGTTCTAAAATACATCAAATTTGCAAATGCTTCGGCACAAGCTTCAAAAAATTCCCGGTTCTGAGGCTCAAGTTCCGCCAATTTCTTAAACCGCTCCATGGTATTATTCGCCCCTGTAAAATGATTGCTCAAAATAAGCAAACGAGCCGCATCAATAAGGGGCAGCATCGCCCTGCTTTTAATATCAAAAGTATCCTTGTGTTCTCCATCCGATTCCACCAAAAACTGTCTAAAAAAACCAATTGGGGGAGGATTTCTTAACGCATCGGTTCCCATGTAGGCAAAAAACAGCTGGTTATTTTGGATGCTTTTAAAAATCTCTTCGGTAATGGCATTTGTCAATCTTTCATCACCATACACATAGTCATAATCAAAGAAAATGGTACACATCATGATTCCTTTTTCTCCGGGTTTAAAAATCCAGGTACTAAATTGTTGTTTCCATTCTGAGAGGGATTTACACCACAACGGGTTACTCGCCATCATTTCGGCGGGACAGTATTCATATCCAACTTTGTACAGGGTTTTATTCACTTCTGCAGCCAATTCCAAAAAGTAGTTTTTCACCTTTTCATAAGGTTCTCCTTCAACATCTTCAAAAACTATGGCATTGTCCTGATCGGTCAAAAGCAATTGTTCCCTTCTCCCCTGACTACCCACATTCATCCAGGCAAATTGAACCGGGGGTTGTTCTCCTATTTTTTCAATAGCCAAATAAATCGCCCTTCGAGTTATTGCAAGATTTATTTCACCGGCCAAATTTGAAATATGCTGCATGGGAACATTGCTTTCTAATGAATTTTTAATCAAGGAGGTTAACTTTTCCCTAACGCCTTTTAAATCTTTGGCGCGGGTTGCGCGTTTTACCAGCTTTAAAATTACCCCTGGATTATTTGTTTGGACAACTGAAATATCGTGTTCAGAAAGGATCCCGATAATTTTTGATCCCGGGGTTCCGTCTTTTGTTACACACAAATGTCCTATGTCGTATTTTAAAAGCAACAGCTGGGCTTCTGCAATAGATATATCCCGGGAAACCGTAATTACAGGTGCCGACATAATTTGTGAAACAGGCACTGTAATTGGAAATTTTCCGGTTGCAATTTTGAATCGCAAATCTTTATCGGTGACAATTCCAACCGGTAGTTGATTTTCCTCAATAATAACACTCCCAATTTTGTGGTTGCTCATTAACTTTGCGATGTCTTCCACCAAATCTGTGGATTGCGCTGTAATTGCTTTTTTAGTATAAACAATAGGCTGAAAATAGGGAACATCAGGCACCTGTTTTGATATAAAACTATTCTCTGAAATTAATTTCCCCTGGTAATCTTTATCGTATGGATTACGGGTATTGGAAGCAAAACTTTCTAATAAAAAATTTAAAACCTCCTGATTTTGCATCACAAAGGGTTTAAATATCTCAATGGGAATTGCATATAGGATGCTTTCTTCTTTGGCTTTTGCAGCCATTGCGTACTGATTTTTCGCAAAAAACGGACGCAAACCTATAATATCTCCTTCATCACATTGGTCTATGAGAATTTCTTCCCCATTGGAACTGACAGAAAGGCCAATAGCTCCATCTTTAACAACATAAAAATTGTGGTGAGCAGTATCGCCAACCTGAAAGAGGATAGCGTTTTTTTCAAGATATACTACTTGCACCTGGTTGGATAAAACCAATAAATCCGGGTAAGGAAGACTTTTAAAAGGAGGGAAATTTTTTAAAAAATCAGCTACCCTTTCAGCAATGGAATTTTTCATGGTTTAAATCAAAACTTTAAGGTACAAAAGAATTTTTGGATTTGGAATTTAGAGAACCGGACTTTCCCATAGAAAAAACGAATCAAGAACAAAAGTTGTGGAGGAATTGGATTACTTTGATTTGATAAAGCTTGTATTGCATAAGTTTCTGATGATACATTTTGATTTAGGAAAAGAAAGAAAAAGAATCACCTCGTTTATGCATTGTTCTCGATATAGACGATGCTATCCATTGCCCCTGGCTTCAGCCAGGGGGATTAAGGAAAATGATCACAAGGGCTTTAGCCCCATATCGCGAAATTTTTCTATACATAATCCCATCTGATTTTAATATGGGGAGAAAATAGCCTGGCCCCTATAGTTCCAGACATATTATTGTTAGGCTAAAGCATCATTCATTTTACTTGCCCAAAAAAATATAGGGGCTAAAGCCCAATTCATTTCAATTCTATATCCCCTGACTAAAGTCAGGGGCAATGGATAATAGATGTTAATTCCAAGGCTTGGAACTCTGGAATAGTTTTCAATTCAATATTGGAGTTTTTTTTATATTTCCTGATGTATAAAAGAATTGTCTTAATACCATAAAAAGCTTTCAAAAGTAAATTCATAGGAACAAGAAATATAGGGGTTTTCCTGCACAAATTGACTGAAATATTTGGATAGTCCACGACAATTGTTCTTGATTTGAAAAAAACATTTCCCTGGAACCAGATGCCTCTAAAAAATTTATGGGTGTGTGAATTAAACAGCAACAGCGTTTAATTCACACACCCATAAGATCAAAAAGCTTATTAATAAGCCCGTTTCTAATTGCCGTAAATTATTCGGCCAAAGTTCTCATATAATTAACCACCAACCATCGGTCTTCATCGGTCAATTTTTTTGAAAATTCCGGCATATCTTCCCTTCCGGTAGTGGTTTTATAGAATAAAGCACCATCAGATTGTTTTTGAAATCCTGCAGAAGAAAAATCCCCTAGGTCACCTTTCATATCCTTAGCTTTTGACCCATCTCCATAACCTTCAGAACCGTGACAGGATTTACAATGTTTAGAGTATAATGATTTCCCAATTGCCGCATCGGTGTTAGCAGGGATAGGGTTTTTCATTGTTAGATACTTTGCAGGCACTTTCCAGTCTGAAGTATTTTGAACAACTGCTACCGGCTTTTCAGCGACCGGTTCCACCTTTGTTTCTGCTTCCTTTTTAATCACTTCTTCAACAACAACTTCCTTTTTAGCCGGCTCTTCCTTTATTGCAGGTTTTGCGGTCTCCGTAGTTGTTTTGACCACCACTTTTTCAGTGGTAGTTGATTTAACCACAGGTTTTGTAGTTTCTTCAGGTTTTGCCGTCACTTCTGCCTTTGATTCACTTTTTGTGATTGGTTCAGGTTCTTCAGTAACAGAAGAACTATCCTCTTCTATTTCAAAATCATTTGAAAATGCGGTAGTATCAACATCTTCCTGCATTTGAGTTTCAGTTTCTTCGCTAATTATCTTCTCTTGATCTGATTTTTCATTTTTACAACCTTGAAAAATCATTCCCACTATTAACAATCCAATTATTGATATTCGTTTCATAATAATGATATTTAATGGTTCTTTATTAGTTTTTATTAAATAATTACATATAAAATAATTTCTAAATTGATTTAGATACAAAAAAAACCGAACAAACTGTTCGGTTTTTTTTATTGATCTTTAATGTTATTCTTTTAATGTTCTCGTATAATTAACAACCAACCATATATCTTCATCAGATAATTTTTTTGAAAATTCAGGCATATCATCTCTTCCAACTTTAGTTTTGAAGAATAATGCACCATCAGATTGTTTTTGAAATTCTGCAGAAGAAAAATCTCCCAGGTCACCTTTCATATCTTTTGCTTTTGTTCCATCACCGTAACCTTCAGCACCGTGACAAGATTTACAATGTTTAGAGTACAATGCTTTCCCAATTACTGCGTCAGTTTTAGCAGGGATAGGATTTTTCATTGTCTCATATTTTGCAGGTACTTTCCATTCTTCCTGCACTACTGCAGTAAAAGAGTAAAGAGCGAAAGATATAACTCCGATAATTGATAAAATTTTGAATGTTTTCATTTTTTTTGTTTTTAAAATTAAGGTTAAAGATAAAGATTAAGATTTTGCTATTTTGAATAAATTTATGAATAAATATATAATAAATCCCCAAATTCCCAATATCAATAAATTCGGAAATATCAACATAAACAAAGGGGTTTTGTTTCTGGGTGACCACATGGTCCTTTGATTAAAGGTTGATTCATCCACTACTTTTACGGACCCAACAGGTGCCTGAACTAATGCTTTTACTGTTCCAAAAGCATCACTTTCATATAGAACTACTTCAACAATTAAATTCCCGTCCTCCCCAGGTATTCCTTCTGGTATAGTTACAACTACTGTACCATCATCATCAGTAATATTATATTCTTCACCAATTTTAAGGGGTTTAAATAATCGCTGAACCTGTACTCTCAGTAAAGCGCCAACGATAAGACTATCGATTGAATTATCTATTAGGGTCGCTGATATATAATTAATACTATCTTCAGTAATTAATTTTGCTTCAATGGCTGCATCCCTAAAACTTAAACTTTTTGAAGCCCTTTTAAATGAGTCATTTCCTTTAAATGAAATTGAAACATTATATGTATTTGTTGAATCCGGTTTTATTGAATTTAAACTTTCCAAAACAAGTTTACCATCACCATTCACATCGGTTTTTGCTTCACCTAATTTAATTTTCTCATCACCTACTTCATTATAAATGGTTAAATCCAAATCAGGGACTTTTATGTTTTCGTCATTTACTTTAGCGGAAGCATTTATGTTAAAATAAACTTCACCACCCATTACTTTTACATAATCAGCTTTTAATCTAACTTTTGCTTTTTCTACTTCCTGAGAGAAACCAGATGTAATGAAAAATACACTTAAGAATACCAGAAAAACAGTTCTAAATTTTAATTGATTTTTCATGATTCAATGTTTTTATTATTTTTTAATAGTTCTCGTTCCTCAGCGGTTCTTTCTATTGGGATTACCGGCAAATAACGCACTAACAGCGTGATAATCAATAATGCCATGGCCAATGTGGCGGTGGTTATTATCCATTCGTGCAAACTGGGGAAATAGTGATGCCAGGACTCCGGCACCCCTTGAATTGGTAAAAACGGGTGCAATAATGTGGGAGTAACAATCAAATAACGTTTCCACCAGGAGGCTACAACTACAAGTAGCGCAATTATAAACATTGGGAAGGGTTTTCTTCCTTTTTTGAACATTAAAACAATTATTGGGATAATAAGTCCTCCAATTGTAACAAACCAAAACAAAGGAGCGTAATGACCGGTGAACAGGACGTCCAGGTGAGTCATTTCACCTTTTTTGGCGGTAAAGAAAGGAATTAGATATTCATTTATATTAAAATACAGGTATATCAGGCAGGCTAAAACCAATAACTTTCCAAGTTTATCAAAATGAAGGTCTGTAATATAATTTTCAAGGTTCCTAACCCTTCTAACCACATAAACAACCGCTATTAAAGCGCCCATCCCGGCAACAAAAGCTCCTGCAATAAAATAAGGGCCAAAATTCGTGCTATCCCAACCTATTCTGTATGTGGTTGAAAATAACCAGGCATCAATGGTTTGAAGGACTATCCCAACTGGTAAAATAAGTACGGCAAGAATTTTTATAGCCCTGGACTGAACCGCTTTTTGAACCTCACTACCGCTCCAGTTCAATGACAATCTACCGTACCACTTGCTTAAAGTAGAATTTTTTTCTTTAAAATGATTTTTAAGTATGGCAAAATCGGGAAGTAAAGGGTAATAAAGCAATAAGAAACTAATGGCGAGAAAAGTGGGTATTATAATAACATCCCAAATAATAGGAGATTGCAATCTGCCATAAATAAATAGATATAACAATCTATCTGGTCTGGCCATATCAATCATAATTGTTATTCCTGCCATAGAAATAGACGCAAAAGTTATAATTTCAGCTATTCTGACTAAAGGAGTTCTCCAGGATTTTTTTGATAATCTCAAAATTGCTACGGCCACAGATCCCACAAAACTTGTAGCTACAAAAAACACGAAATTGGAAATGTAAATTCCCCAAAGCGCGTAATCACGCATACTGGTTACAACTTGTCCTTTTATGAGCTGATCGGCATAGGCTATAATTCCTAATATAATTAGAATAACTAAAAAGCTTGTCCATATAACGCCACGTTTAGTAAATTTTCTGGGCGCTAAATCGTTGATTAATGATGCATCGTAATTATTCATGATTATTCAGGTTTTTTAACAGATTCAAATTCGCTGTAATTTTCCAGTCCTTCTTCAAATGAACCCAGCCTGTCTACGGGAGGCAAATAATAAACACTTGGTTCTGTTCCCAGTCCTTCCAACAATCTATGTCCGGCCCTATCTTTTAGAAGTGTGCTCAATACAAAAGTTTGTCCGCTTCCATTGGTAACGGCATCTTCATATTTGTCTCCAAAGGCAAACACATCATTAGGACATGCTTTAACACAAAATGGAAGTTCCCCTTTTACAATTTCATGAGGACAAAAATCACATTTGTCAACGGTCCCTTTTACGCTTGGCGTACCGCAATAATCTGGGGTATATTCCCCTTCATGAGCTTCTGCCGGCTGCTCTGGTTCATTCCAGTTAAAAACCCTGGTAGAGTAAGGACAGGCCGCCATACAAAACCTGCATCCAATACAGCGTTCATTATCAATAAGAACAATTCCATCCTGACGTTTAAAAGTTGCATCTACGGGACATACCGTAACACAGGGAGGACTATCGCAATGTTGACATTGGGTTGGCATCCAGTAAGGCGCGGTTTTTTCAGATTCCTGCATTTTATACACCTTGAGCCAGGCATTATCTCCTGTAATGTAATGACCCTTGTTACAGGCTTCCTGACATTTGAGCGCGTTGGTACATTTTGCCAAATCTACCACCATCACAAATTTCTTGCCCGGAAAACCAACTCTTGGATCATAATCCTTTGGGGAATTAGAAACTTCGTGGGCTTCTGAGGCAGGTACCTGAATAATATTTCCATCGGTTGACATAAGTTCAACCATACCGTTTGAATCTTCATCGTCCATAGCTTTTACAGCAGCAACAGATCCTACAGTTGCAAGCAGTCCGAATTTTATTCCTAATTCAAAAAACTTTCGCCTGGATTTCTTTTTATCTTCTTCCATGATGCACTATTTATCTTTGTTCAACCATCCTAAAAAGGATTTATTGGAAATACTTTTTTCAACAACTTTAGCCTTGTCCAGAACACTTTTTTTAACCCTTACTGTAGTTCCATCAGCTTTTAATAAAGTTTGATACTCTTCAGTTTCCTGATGAACAGGTTTTCCAAACCCAAGAAAAGGTAGTAACAAAGCACTTCCTAATATGGGCAATACACCTCTTCGGGAAATTTGAATTCCTTTTCCGGATTTATTTTTCATCGTATTAAATTTAAAAAATCAGTAAAACAAACAAAAATTTTGGATTAAATAGTGTTCGTTTTACTGATTTTGGTTGAATAAAAATTTAAAAATTATATCTTCTTGTAATATTAAAACCTACCAGGACGTCTCCATCAAAGAAATCATTCTGATTCATCATATAATTTTTTTGTTGAACGATGCCAGAGTAATTGGTTACAAAAATCTGGAAACTGTGTCCTGAAGTTGCAAATTCAGCTCCTAAGCTAATTCCCGGTTTAGGATCACTGTCAAAATCGGTGATGGGTTGGCTGTAGTCAAAAATTATAGCGGTTTGAGGGCTAATTTTTGCACGGCCTCCAAAGGCGATAGAGAACATATCGTTGTCCATATCAGATGCAACTGCATTGTAATGTGAATAACTTGGCGCAAGTTGTAATGATAGATTTTGACCGAATTTTTTCGCAATAATTAATTGATTGAAAAAAGAATACCTGTCCTGAACCAAATTAAAGGTAGATTCCGGTCTTGCATCAATTGTGTAATTACCATAATAGGTAACACTCACAGGCATAGAGTTTGACCTGGTTTGTCTTAACAAAGCGGCTTTCCAGTTAAAATCCTGTAACCTATTGTTTTTTGTTGTACCAAATCCAATAGTTAACCTTTCGTGAATGGCATAAGATAACGCGATCCTAATATTTGCCCCATCCCCATAAATACCGGCTAAAGAGTTTGTCTCATCTATTAATCCAAATCTGTGTTGCATTTGCACATCCAATGTGTTTTTACCAAATAATACATTGGTTTGGTTGTCAATTAGAGTGGCGCTTTCAAATGCGGGTCTTTCCAGTTTTTCAACCTTTTCTTCTTGTTGTTCATCTACTTCTTGTGCAATTCCAATTACCGGGAACATAAAAAGTACAATAAATGTTTTTATAAAGTTTTTCATTTGTAATTTCTTAATAATTAGTTGTTTTGAGCTCCTTGGTCGATCCAGGCTTTTATTAATGCTAAGTCGTTGGCACCTACACTTCTGTGACCATCTACCAATTTAGCTAGCAATCTGCTTCCTTCTGAATCGTTTGGTATCGCATAAGTTGGAACCAACGAGGCATAAGCAAGACCTTCCCTTAAATCTGGATTTCGACTTGCATTATGACATTGCATACAGTCATTAGCATTAAAAATGGTTTGGATCTCTGTAGCAAAAGAAACATCCTCCACTATTACAGGAATTTCGGCAACCTGAAGATCATCATAATAACAACCTGTTAAAGAAAGCATCAGCATTAATACTGCTGCTTTGCTCATTAATTTTACTATTTTTTTCATGATTTTAATTTTAAATTTTTCATAAGTAATTCTTTAATTCGTTATAGGATGTGATTAATTAGGGATCAATTTCCGATTATTATACGACCGGAATTATGACAATCATCATATAACTTATTATTTGGAATGATTCTTATTAATCTTTATTTTTGGAATTAAATTATGTTAATTAAACCAATAAAAGTGCAGATTAATAAGTTTAACCTGCACTTCTTTTAAAAAATTAATTATCCCAATTATTTATATTATTGCAAGGATTCAATTGTATTTTTAAGTAAGGCCTTAGCATATTTAGGGTTGTGAACACCATTACTTTTATCTTCTAATAAAAACAAGTAGTTCCAGGCAGCTTCAGAATCCGCAATATCAAATATCCCTGTTGCAGGATGACCATCATGAACAATCCCTGTTAACATTACCGGGGTGGTACCATCAGCCTCAAAAACTGGTTGATCATCACCATCAATTTCTTGACCTTCAATTAGAGCCAATTGACCTGCTAATATTTCCATATCAGCTGCATAACCCTCAACTTCAGTTTTAGCATCATGGCAAGAAGTACAAGTAGCACTGGATGGAGATGATGGTTCCCAGGAATGTCCTCCTTCACTCATATGACAAGTGACACAAGAAGACCCTTCACTGTGACCTGCTGTTCCTGGTGTAGGATAAGCCGTACTTCCTACGATATTCATTCCCTGAATCCCTTCAAGCATAGTAGATTGTGGTCCATGGTGAGGTCCCCAGTGGGAACTGTTATTCAGAAATTTACCATCTGTAGAAGTAGGTCCTGATCTTCTAGGTTGGTGACAAGATATACATGCGTTACTTGCACCAAAGACATCACTGTCATTTGTTGCATCAAGAACAACACTTTCATCAACTATTAAAGTAACGGGAGCAAAAGTTCTTAAAGCATAGTCGTTTCCGTCCGTATCAAAGTCGAAAGATCTGTGCCCGGCGATAGGATTGTGGCAACCATTACATGTAATAGGGTTCTCAGTTTCACCAGCTGCGCTTACAAATCCCATTTCTTGAAAGTCTATAAAACCTTCATTACTGTGACATTGTGCACAACTCCCACTTGATCCCCTTGCCCAAGAACTTCCTGTTGCGTGAACAGACGAAGCATAAGCTTCTTTAATTGGGTCTCTGTGTTCATTTGAATGACAAGCCCTACAATCTTCAGTAGAGTCAAGTCCGTCAATACCGGCAATTCCGTCGATGCCGTCAATTCCCGGGGCTCCATCAGCACCTGCTATGGGGTCGCTGGTACAGTTTACGAACAGTGCACTTGATGCCAACATCATCAAGAATCCGATTAATCTTAAATTTTTCATAAGTATTATATTAGATTATGTATTAGGATGTAATTAATTAGTGACGAATTTCCGAATTTTATACAGCCAGTTTTATGACAACCATCATATAATGAATTATTTAGAATGATTATGACTAATTTTTGCACTATTCTCAAAAAGTGCAGGTTATAGGATATAACCTGCACTTTTAAGAAGATATTAACGTATTGATCTAATTATGGTTGTAAAGCTTCAATGGAGTTTGCAATTAATGCTTTTGCATAATCAGGATTGTGGATACCTTTACTTCTATCTTCACGTAAAAGGGCGAAGTTCCAAGCGGCCTGTGCCTCATTTAAAGTAGTAGTAACCGAATTAAAGTTATCATTTTCAGCATTAAAAATACCTTTAGCTTCTAATAATCCAGCCAATATTGCCATATTGGCGTCATATCCTTCAACACCCTCTGGCGCACCACCAGAATGACATTCCAAACAGGTATTTTCTGTTGGATGCCAGCTATGGGCCCCATCGGTTCCATCAGTAGTTTCACCCATATGACATTTAACACATGAAGAACCTGTTCTATGCGTTGCTGATTTAGCCCCAGGATATGGTGTTGTCCCGGCTATTTCTGCTCCCTGGATACCTTCCAACAGTGTAGACTGTGGCCCGTGGTGAGGTCCAAAACGACCGCTCAATTTAAGGCCTGCTGTTGGAGGTAATCCTCTTGGCTGGTGACAGTTTACGCAGGTGTTGCTTGTTCCCATATCAATGGAATAAGTTGGGTCCTGATCTAAAGTAACAGCCATAAAACCTTGTCTAAGTGCAAAGTCATTCCCGTCATTATCAAAATCAAAGCTGCTGTGTGAATCATGGCAGGTATTACAAGAAATAGCCGTTACATGATCACTGTTTTCCCCCAAAGCACCCACTGGATATGCAGGGTCACCTGCAGCAGTTCCTGCGCCAGTAGCCAGCGGAGTACCGTTCATTTTATCTATATAACCAGGGCCTGTATGACATTGAACACAACCTGTTCTGTTTGTGTATTCTGATGTAGTTAAAATCATACCTGTACCACTATCCTCATGTAAAGTTTCCATTGCGTGAACGGAAAGCAAATAAGATGCTTTAATTGGGTCCCTGTGTTCTTTTGAGTGACAAGATCTACAATCTGCAGTGGAGTCAAGGCCATCTACACCGGGAAGACCGTCAATTCCGTCAATACCAGCCGTTCCTGAAGGACCTTCTATAGGGTCGCTGGTACAATTAATAAACAGGAAACTTGATGCCAGCATCATCAGGAAACCAATTAGTTTTAACTTTTTCATAGATAATTTGATTTGTTATTAGTGAGTATTTAATTAGGTATAAAATTCATCTATAAATTCTGCTTGTTTTATGACATTGGTCATATTTGCCCGTATTTATATTTATTCTGTCTATATTCTTTGGTAAATCAAATAAAAAATAAAATTTAAAACACTGAAACTATAATCAATTAAACCACAGGTAATTAGTTAATTAACAAAAGCCTGTTTTATAAGAATAGGACCCTAAAATTACAAATGGAGTGGAAAGAATGACGTTTTTTGGGGCAAATGCAGGTGCAATTGCCCCAAAAAAAATATTCAGCCACCTGATATTACATCAAATGGCTGAATAAAATGATTTTGGAATGTCGTTGATAACCTACAGGTAAGTTTCTTATAAACTTTTAATATAATTGATAAGTAGCCATTGATCTTCCTCTGAGGAAATTTTCTTGTCAAAACCAGGCATATCATCCCTGCCGGTGAATGTTTTATAATACAGGGCTCCATCGGCCTGTTTTTTAAAGGAAGCTTCAGTTAAATCTGGAACAGGGGTATCTATACTTTCTGCTTTATTTCCATCACCTTTTCCTTTGGTGCCATGACAGGATTTACAATGTTTTGAATATAGGATACGCCCTATATTTTCATCATCGGTTGCTTTGGCATAAGGATTTTCCATTTTTTGATATTTAGCGGGCACTTCCCAAGGTTTTGTTTGTTGCAGTTCATTTAAAGTCATTGATATCAGCAAAAAACTTCCAATGAGCACACAGCTTATTAATAACACTTGCTTTTTCATAATCAGATAATTTAGGTTAATATTAAATTCAAGTTCTTATTTTACTGATTTTATAGAGTTTAAAAAAGATGTAAAAAATGATATACCATATTCCGAATATCATAATGCTTACCCCAGTAATCAAACTGATTGGTGCATTTGCAGAGCTTGCCCACAATGATCTTTTTTCCTTTAAAGGATCTAAACTAATCGGGATCCCCCAATTTTTTGTGGCTTCCAATGAAAGGTCATTATAGAGATCGGATTCTTTAATTTTCACAACTATTGTCACATTAGCCTTCGCATCATCGCCCGGTAAATCATTGGGAAATTCAACTACTACCATCCCATTTTCATCGGTGGAATTAAAAAAATCGCCAATGGGCAATAAGCTAAATGTCCTTTTAACATAAAAATACAATTCAAGTTCTTCAATCGGCACACCCGTTTGATCTAAAGCTATTGCCGTAATGGTCTTAATTCCATTTTCTTCAGAGAAAGAGACTGCTACCTTAGCATCCTCCATCGCATCCTGTCCGTAAACAAAGAGGTTATTGCCAAAAATCAAACCCACAAGAAGAAGGATTTTCAAAGCCGGATATAGATATCTTTTAACTTTCATTTTTAATAATAAGTGGATTACTATCGGTATTGATGACAAGTTCCTTCTCCTGTACAGGTAACACCGGAAACAATTTAATAAGTATGGTAACAATAAGCAATAAACCGGCAAAAGATGACAGGGTTATAGCCCATTCTTCCCAGGTTGGAACATAATGAAGATAGGATTCCTCAACATCCTGAATAGGTAAATAGGGATGTTGAAGGGAAGGAATTACTATTAAGAAACGCTTTACCCATGCACCGAGAATCACAAAAAATGAGATTATAAGTAATGGAAGAGGTTTTCTCATCTTTCTGAACAGCAATAAAATGATGGGAAAAACAAGTCCTCCCAATTGAACAAACCAGTATAACAGGGAATATTTCCCGGCAAATAATTCGGTAATATGTTCACCTTCTACCCCAACCATCTTAAAAGCCGGGCCCAGGTATTCGTTTATATTAAAGTAGAGGTACACAAGGGACAGAAGCACTAAAAGTTTGCCCATATTATTGAAATGACCCTCTGTAATATAGGATTTCAGCTTTAATTGATTTCTAATAAAATACATTGCAATAACAATTATAGCTGCTCCCGCCATAAAGGCACCCGAAACAAAATAAGGTCCTAAATTTGTGCTGTCCCATCCAGGGCGCCAGGTTGTGGCAAATAACCAGGAAGTAACCGTGTGAATGGCAAAAGCCACCGGAAGAACTGCAACGGATAATATTTTACTGACTTTTTGAAGAATTGCCACTTGTTTGGGATGATTGACCCAATTGATCGCCATAATCCTATAGAATCTTTTTTTCCAATTTGGGATCTCGGTTAACCGATCCCGGCAAAGAGCAATGTCGGGAAGTATAGAAATATACAGCAGTAAAATACTAATAACCAAATAGGTTGATATTATTATTACGTCCCAAATAATTGGGGATTGAATTCTAAAATGTGTGATCACATAAAAAAACCGATCCGGACGCCCCATATCAATTATAATAATTATAGAGGCGCAGATTATAGCGGCTACTGCTATAATTTCAGAAACCCTTATAAGTGGTTTTGCCCATTCATTTTTGTTGAGTTTTAAAATTGAACTGAACAGGGAACCCACAAGACTAATTGCCACTAAAAACACAAAATTGGAGATATAGATCCCCCAGGATGTAAAATCCCTCATTCCCGTTACTATTAGCCCATATTTTACCTGGCGATAATAAGCGAACATCCCAAATAAAATTATCAGCAGTAAAAATGCGATCCATAATTTATATTTTGAGGAAGTTGAAATCAAATGACTTAACAGGTCTTTTTCCCTGGTTGTTTTAAAAGCTTGCCCGGTGCCGATTTCTTTTTTCATGATTGACTTTCCTGATTGGTTTCTTCAAAAGGAAACATCCTGTCAACAGGTGGCAGGTAATAAAGACGAGGCTTTGTGCCTAACTCTTCCATATACCGGTAGCCCGCTTTTTCTTTTAACAAAGTTGAAAGCCTTAAAGTTTCTTCTCCATTTGTAACTGTATCATCAAGCTCATTGCCAAAGTAAATAACTCCATTGGGGCAAGCCGGAACACAGTGTGGTAAGTCCCCATTTCGGATCATATCTGGACAAAAATCACATTTAGCCACAGTACCTATTTTACTGGGAAGACTTGTTTCAGGGGAATAAGGTAGATCCAGTTTTCCTTCCGGAGGAGCTTTCCAGTTAAAAACCCTTGCAGAATAAGGGCAGGCAGCCATACAAAATCTACATCCTATACAACGCTCATTATCAACAAGCACAATTCCGTCTGAACGCTTAAAAGTAGCACCAACGGGACAAACTTTTACACAAGGTGGGTTATCACAATGAAAACAAGGTTTAACCATCCAGTAAGGAGAAGATTTTTCATTGTCCTTCATTTTCAATACCTTAATATATGGTCTGTCTGGCGTTAAATTATGATGGGTGTCGCAAGCCTCAACACATTTCCTGGCATTTTTGCATTTTGATAGGTCCACTACCATCACAAATTTTTTGCCCGGAATACCCTCACGTGCTTCTTTGGGAGGTGCGCCTTGATGAAGATGTTCCATTTCTTCAATTTCAGATTTAGAAACCTGCACTAATTTTCCATCTGTGGTTAATAAAGTGGTTTTCTCTTCTGAAGAATTCCTGCAAGATAACAGGCTTAAACCCGATACCGCGAGAAGACCTCCCGTTGAAATATTTTTTAAGAAATTCCTTCTGGAGTCACAATTTATTTTTTTAGAACTCATAACCTTTTGATTTAAGAAATTAGGGTTAATTTTCTTAATATATTATACTTCAAAATAAGCTATACATCAAATATAACTTAATTAATCATAAAAGCATATGATAGTTATCATATTGATACTTATGTTAATACGGTCTAATTAAGAATAATATCCATGGGATTTTCTAAAAAGTCAATACTTAGAAAATAAACTTAGATCCGGGATTTTAACTGGATACCAATTCCCTTATTTAACCCAAATTCCCTTTTAACTGCTTCATGTTATTTGGATAATCATAACATAAATTTAGAAAAAATACCGCTCGTTTTCCGGGTTGGTGGGTTTTAACGGTATCAAACCTGTAATATCTAAAAGGCTGCAGCGATATTATTAAAACTTATCTAACAAAAGTTGCAGATTAAAGAGTTTCAATTTCTTACTTTTATAAATTATTGAATTATCTGAACCCAGAAATACAGCACTAAATAAAAAACAAATGAAGAATAAAATCGGTATCTTATACGCTACGGTTGATGGACAAACCCTTAAAATAAGTAATAAACTCAAAGAGGTTTTAACTCAAAACGGAAACACGGTCGAAATTTATTCAATCGATGATTTTGACAAAGAAATAGATAGCTTTGATAAGTTTATTATTGGATCCAGCATTCGGTACGGGAAGCATAATTCAAAAATAATTGAATTTATAAAAACTCATAAGGACCAATTTGAAAAGACAAAAACCGCTTTCTTCTCCGTAAATCTCGTTGCGCGAAAGCCCGATAAAAATACGCCGGAAACAAATCCCTATTACATTAAATTTCTAAAGGAAGTTGATTGGAAACCATACAAAGCCGCCGTTTTTGCGGGAAAAATTGACTATAAAATATATTCCTTTTGGGATAAATTAATGATCCAGTTAATTATGTGGATGACCAAAGGCCCCACCAATCCAGATGCTGAAATTGAATATACGGATTGGGAAAAGGTAAAAGAATTTGGGGTTTTAATTGACAATATGTAAGCCGGACTTGAAGCCCTGTTAACCGTGATTTATAGTTGTTGACCCAAATAATAAAAGTGCAGATTACTTAACATAACCTGCACTTTTAAAGAGTATTCTATTTTAATTATTGATTTTGCAAAGTTTCAATGGAATTTTGAAGTAAAGCCTCAACCATAGCAGGATTGTGTACCCCTTTACTTTTGTCTTCAAAAACAAATATATAGTTCCAGGCGGCTCCTGCAGCGACAATTGGGAAAGTACCTTCTACCGGGTCATTGTCAATAACAATACCTGTAATAGGCGTTGTACCATCGGGAGCGACCCCTTGAACCTGTGCCAACAAACCTGCCAAAACATCCAGTTGATCTTGAACTTCTGTTTGGAAACCGTTATTGTCATAAGTTGTTAATCCCTCGTGACAAACAATACAGGCATCTAAAGTAGGATTAAAAGTGTGATCCCCGGTTGTTGCAACAGAAGATTCGCTCATGTGGCAGTTCACACAAGAAGATTCTTTTCTGTGAGTGGATGAAGCACGGGCGGGATAAGGCAATGATCCCGGAAGCAGGACTCCCTGAATACCTTCTAACATAGTAGATTGCGGGTTATGATGTGTACCCCAGTGGGAGCTGGTAATTTCATAATTCCCCATTCCATCATCTTCAGGCAATGCAGTTCTTGGTTGGTGGCAATTTACACATAAATTGCTTAGACCTAAAACGTCACTTTCATTTGCCAGGTCAATAGTTATCCCTGAATCAACAATTAAAGTTACCGGATCTAGCGTTCTTAGGGCAAAATCATTCCCATCTTCTGCAAAGTTGAATGACCTGTGTTCAGTATGACAACCTGTGCAGGAAATTGAAGTAACTAATCTATATCCACCCGGCTCCACAGATCCATAATCAATTTGATCACTAAAACCTTCATTTGAATGGCATCTTGCACAGGCATCGCGATTAGTTCCAGCTGTGCCATAAACATGTTGACTAAATGATCCATCTTCATTTAGCATTCCTCTTCCGTGAACAGATTCTGAGTAAGCTAACTGAATAGGTTCCCTGTGTTCCACAGAGTGACAGGACCTGCAATCTGTAGTTGAATCAATACCATCAATACCGTCAACCCCGGCTGCTCCGGGAGGTCCTTGAACAGGGTCGCTGGTACAATTAATAAGAAGTGAACTTGATGCCAGAATCATCAAGAATCCCAGTAGTCTTAGATTTTTCATGAATATTAAATTTGGTTAGTATAAATCCAATTATTAGAGTTCAATTTCCGAAATGTTATTAAAAATTTAAATGATAAATGTCATTTTGTAAAATAATCCAAATGAAGCTATCTGATTTGAACCAATTTATCCTTTTTACAATACCAATCCTGATAAAATTACTAAATTTTTTTAGAATAATTAATAATCGTGAGAGGAAATATCGAGGAAATAAAAATACAAACACCTGTTAATCATATATATAGAAACCCTGAAGAAATGGCGGGTATTAGAGTATCTATCTTGAAAAAACCTTAAAATATTCAAGTTTTAAGATGTTAAAAAAATATTTTGAATTTTTAATAGGAACTTTCTCCAACGGATAAGAACATATTATAAAGAATTTTCAGCATAAATTTCAACTTATGTAACAAAGGTGGCAGATTAAAAAGTTTTAATTTATTACTTTTATGTATTATGGAATTTACTAAAAAGACAATTGATATGAGTTATTATTTTTCAAAAACAGTCGACTACAATTTTGACGATGCGATAGACAAGGTTACAGAAGAGTTAAAAAAGGAAGGCTTTGGTGTCCTTACCGAAATAGATGTAAAAGCGACTTTTAAAAAGAAACTTGACATTGATTTCAGACAATACCGGATCTTGGGAGCCTGCAACCCGAATTTTGCCCATCAGGCGATCCTTGCAGAGCCAAATATTGGGACAATGCTGCCCTGCAACGTGATTGTTCAGGAACTTGAAAACGGGAAAGTGGAAGTTTCTGCAGTAAATCCTGTAGCTTCAATGATGGCGATAAAAAATGACAAACTTGGCCCGGTGGCAGAACAGGTTCGGGATAATTTAAAGAAAGTGATGGATAGTTTGTAAATCCGTTTACAAAAAAATCAACCCGGGGTTGGCAACAGGAATAAATAATGCCTGTTACCAAACCCGGGTTTTTCTGTTATTTTAAAATTGAACAACACTTTTTTATCTAAATCTCAAATTCCCGGATGTATCACATTCATGCTTCAAAATTCAACTGATTTCAGGTCCCCTTAAAAAATTAACTATTTAGTTTAAAGCTGTGTAACAAAAGTAACAAAGCATCAGGATTCATTTATCTAAATTTGGCCCCGTATTCAATTATAAATGAATAAACGAAACACATAAATATGAAGTACCTGAACAAGCACAAAATTACCATCATTGGCTTGATTCTTGGAGCTCTTGGAGGTTACTCATATTATCATTTTATAGGATGTGTGAGTGGCACCTGTGCTATTACTTCCAAACCGCTAAACAGCACGCTTTACGGTGCTTTGATGGGCGGTTTATTGTTTAATATGTTTCAGAAGGAAAAAATCAAATCGGAATAATTATGAATGTTGAAAAAATAATCAGGGAAAATAAAGGAACTATTTTAGATGTTCGAACTTCAAGGGAATTTAGCGGAGGAAGTGTCGCCGGATCTATTAATATTCCTTTAATGGAAATCCCGGAACGCATTAATGAATTAAAAAGCATGAAGGCTCCCCTTGTTTTATGTTGTGCTTCCGGATCCCGCAGTGGACAGGCACATCGCTTCCTGGAGCAGTATGGAATTGAATGTTGTGACGCAGGTTCCTGGTTGAACGTGAATTATTTTCAATCTCAAACCCAAACAGTTTAAAAATATGTTAGAATTAATAAAACAAATATTTGGAATAGGTCCAAAAGCAGATTTTGCCGAATTGGTGAGACAAGGAGCAATCATTATGGATGTTCGCACAAAAAATGAATTTGTTGGAGGTCACATTAAACGCTCCGTCAATATTCCCGTCAATATGCTGAGCAACAATTTGAGTAGGTTCAAAGACAAAGACAAAGCTATCATAACCTGTTGTGCTAGCGGAATGCGAAGCGGCTCTGCCAAAAGCATTTTAAAATCAAACGGGTATACACAAGTTTACAACGGTGGAAGCTGGAATGGTTTGCAAAATAAAATTTGATGATTTTAAAAAGGATTCTATTAGGATGGAATTTAATTAGAGGGCTCCGGTTGTTAATCGGAGCCTATTTTGCTGTTCAGGCCATTGAGACCCTGGAGATATTTTCCGGCATTATCGCTGCTTTCTTTTTGTACCAGGCGATAACAAATACCGGATGCTGCGGTGCAAATGCTTGTGCTGTGCCCAATGCAAAAAACAATGCCGAGAAACTGAAAGAAGTTGATTTAATAGAAGTTGAAAGCGATGAACTAAAAATAAAATAAAATGGAACCACATTATTTTAACGTAGATCTTTCCTGGAATAAAGATAGAAAAGGAAAAATTTCATCTCCGGAACTTCAGGATGAATTTGAAGTTGCCACTCCCCCGCCATTTCCAAAAGGAATAGAATGGATCTGGTCCCCGGAACATTTATTTACAGCAGCCGTGAGCAGTTGTTTTATGACTACTTTTTTAGCTGTCGCAGAAAATTCCAAATTGGAATATGTGAGTTTTAGTTGCCCTGCAAAAGGAAAATTAGAGCAAATAGAGGGGAAATTTTTAATGACCGAAGTACTTCTTGAACCCGTTTTAACTATTTCAAAAGAAGAAGATAAAGAAAGGGCAGAAAGAATTCTTCAGAAAACTGAAAAAGCCTGTTTGATCACAAATTCCATCAAATCTGAAACCAGGGTGATTTCCAAGATCCTTATAAACAAGGAAAAGGTAATTTGAACCGGGTTCTCTTTCCAATAAAAGGAACAAGAAACAAGACTATAAAAAGTCGAAAAAATGAAGTCTTAGGATTTCTGGATTGATTTGATTATTATAAGGGCGATCTGACCCCAACCCTGCAATAATATGTAGGAGCTCAGATTTGCCCTTTTTATTTATCT
>Ga0307486_1001058_pt1 | contig 22362 bp, 15 predicted proteins | sample CBIW02metaG_FD_203663 | JGI IMG/M metagenome (GOLD analysis project Ga0307486, IMG submission 203663) | Sea-ice brine microbial communities from Beaufort Sea near Barrow, Alaska, United States - CBIW 0.2 | ecosystem: Environmental > Aquatic > Marine > Coastal | place: USA: Alaska | collected...
GGCTGGGCCTGTCGGAGTAGATGCCAGTGGCAAATTCCGGGGCCGAGAAAGCGATTTCACTGGATACACCCGTAGAAGGCATATGACCACAGCAGTGGACCGGGGTTCAATTCCCCGCATCTCCACAATCGGTTCTGTCACACGCTGTTGTTCCTGCTCTCATGGCCGCTCACGAGCGGATTCCGATACCAGCTGTCTTTGCTATCGAGCGACGTCACAGGATCTGATGCTATGGCGCGAATCGTGTGCCCCTGATACCGTTATCAAGAATTCCTGCCAAGCAGGAAACATAACGGGGGTATTCTCATCGGTTCCATGTTTCGTTCTGTCCTGACGCGGTATTTTTCAGAACTGAAACTGGCCACACGTATATTCGTTGTTTCCCTGCCGAAGTCCGTAGCCGTGCTGGCTGCCGGGATCCTGCTCACGGTGGTGGCGCTGTGGTTCTACGCCCAGTCCTTCGGACCGTGGATCTTCAGTCTGGTCGAACCCCTGAGCTCGTCCGTGGCCGGGCGAACCTGGATGTCCGTTATCGCGGTCATACCGCTGGTGATCGTCGCGTTGGCTGTCAGCGTGGTGTGGGCCGGAACAGTGGCTTTGCTGGCTGACGGCGCTCGGTCGAACCGTTCCGTCTCCAGTGCCAGAGCCGCCCGGGTTGCCGTCAAGCGCTCGGGGCCGGCCGCGCTCGTGGCCATCTCGTGGGCCGGCGCCGTCGCCGTGGCCCTGATTATCACACCGCTCAGCGTCACCCTCGGCCTGCTCGGACTCATTGTCTTCCTCGTCACTCCCGCAGAACGTCGTCCGGCCAAATTGCCGCCGCTGTCGACACTTCTGGTACTCAGTATTCCGTTGGTATTGCCGGCAACAATAGCGGTGCGTTGGTCACTGGCCTTAGCCGCGGTGTGGGTGGACGGACGCGGTGCGCGCGAGGCGCTTCGCCTCAGCTGGAGTGCAACTCGTGGCCGCTACTGGAACGTGGCGATGCTGCTGCTCACCGCAACCGGGGTGTTCGGTCTGCTCACCTGGGCGGCCGGCACGGTCGGGGCATCCCTCGATCCCACGGGCACCGGAGAGATGCTCGCTGGACTGCTCATGCAGGTGCTGTTGGGCGCCGTGCCGGTGGTCGCCCTGATCACGTTGTACCGCCGCACCCCCGCGGGCGGCACCGCGACGAGTGCGTTCGTGGTGCCGCGCTCCGGTGCCCGCGTCGGCAAGGTGGCCGGGGCGATGGCCGTTCTGCTGGTGGCGCAAGTGGTTCTGGTCGGCACCAGCGCCTTGCCCGCCAGCGCCGCCGACCGTGATACCCCGAGAATGGGTATTTGGACGTCGGAGGTCGCACCGTTCGACACCGGCAAAGCGTTCAACCTGCAGATCGAAGTCGTCGACGAGTCCTACGGCGACGTCAGCCAGCAGCCAACCGGTGACATCACCGTGGTGGTGGATGGCAACCAGCTCATCGGCACGTTCACCCTCGACTATGGATACGTGGAAATCCCCTACCCGGAGGGCCTGCCCGAGGGCACTCACGCCGTTACCGCAACGTTCCCGGGCGACTCGATCTACTCGGAGCAGTCGGCGTCGTTGACCTTTGATGTGGGCACCCCAGCCCAGGTCACTTTGGCCGACCCGTCGGCGGCGGGTTCCTACGGCGCCGACCTGATATTAACCGCGACTGTAGCCTCCACGCCGAGCGCTGCAGGCGGAACTGTCGAGTTTTTCGCGACGCGCGGCTCCGATGAGCCCGTGTCTCTCGGTACCTCGACCGTCGATGATTCGGGCATTGCGGAACTGACGTCGTCGTCGCTTCTCCCCGGTACCTATACCGTGCTCGCGTCCTACCGAGGAGACTCCGGCGGCACGGCCGCAAACTCGGCATCGGTGTCAGTCTCAGTGCGTCCGCTGTGGACGGAGACGGAGATGGTGCTGTCGCCGACTACCCAGTTGTCGTCGCCGTCGCTTCCCGGCGGCACCGTGACCGCGACGGTTTCGGTGTCGCCCCTGGACGAGACTTCTCTGGTTGCCCGCGGCACCGTCGAACTCACGCTGTTCCCCGGCGGAGACGAGCTGGGCACCGGTGCACTCGTGGACGGCAGAGTTGAGCTGGAGATGGTGTTGCCCCCGGGCCAGCCGACCGTGCAGGCCCGCTTTGTGGGCGAAGCCGGGTTCTACCCGAGTACGACCGAGCAGAGCCAGTTCGTCGCAACGTGGCCCTCCGCTGTCAGCGTGACCACCCCCGCATCAGGAACGGTGTTCGGGGAAGACTTCGATGTGATCGCCACGGTCACCGCTGCGCCCGATGCCACCCCCACCGGGGACATGGAGTTCTATGTGACTGCGCCGAATGAGGCGGCCTTCCTCTACGGCACCGCCACCGTCGACGGCGACGGCGCGGCCACGATGAGAATGACCGGCCTGGCCGTGGGTGACTACACGGTGAGCGCGACCTACGTCACTGACGGAACCATCGGGAGCGCCTCGTCGCCGGAGGTCGCCCACAGCGTCGGGCAGGCGAGCGTGGACGTCATCGTGGCGGTCAGCGACGCAACGCCACTGTTCGGCTCCACCGTGCGCGCCACAGTCACGGTCACAGCAACTGAACCCGGCGTTGGCACCCCGTCGGGCGACGTCGTCATCTCCCGTGACGGCACCGTGCTCAGCATGGTGACCCTCGGCTATAACGGATCGGTGCAGGCCGACCTGGCCGTCGGCGACGGCGGCGACCACACCTACACGGCCGCATACGCGGGCGACGCGAGCTTTCCGGCCGCCAGCAGCACGGTGGACATCACCGTGGCGCGCAAGCCGGTCACCGTCATCATGCACGGCGCGGCCGACCGGTCGGGCGTGTACGGCGGCGACGAACTCTACAGCGGGGCGGTGATCCCCACCCCGAGTGGTCCGAGCCCCACCGGTACGGTCGCGCTCTATGCCGACGGATACCGGGTGGGCACCAGTGAACTCGGGGAGAACGGCACCTACTCCATCACCACCGATACGATCCCGGCGCTGCCCACCGGATCCGAAACCCGCGTCATGATAGCCAAGTACCTCGGCGACACCAATCACACAGCGGCGCAGTCAGACGGTTCGGTGACCACCGAAATGAAACGGGCCACGTCGGTGCCGGTACTGCGCATCAGCCCCGGCGACGTCGGTGTGGGCGGTACATACACGCTCACCGCCACGCTCGATGACCTGGGCAACGGCGCGGGCGGCACCGTGAACTTCACCACAGTTTCCGACGGCCTGATCGGCACGGCGACGGTGCGAGACGGCGTCGCGACAATCCCGTATCGCGTCACTGACACGCTGACTTATTTCTCGCTCGACTACTCGGGTGACGACAACTTCTTCCCTACAACGGCGGGTCCCGTTCGCATCGATGCCGATCGTGCCGCAGCCCTGGTTGAGATATCCCTGCCGGGGGCGGATCCAGAGCCCTTCATCTTCGGTGCCGTTGTGGAGCTGGTCATCAAAGTAGAACTCGGTGACGGCTCCGAGCCGCTGGGCACGGTTGACCTTCGCACGGCCACGAACATCGTCATCGCAGAAGACCTCCCGGTCACCTATTTTGAGAGCTTGGATTACGGGTTGGCTCGGGTGTCCGTCTGCGTCGGTACCTCGGCAGCATGCGTCGGAGGCGAGCCCGCGATCGGCCTGGCCGACCAGGAACTCGTGGCCTCCTACCCGGCAAGCGCAACGTCGTTCGCCGGAGAGTCGGCGCCGATGGCGTACTCGATGTCCCCCACACCGACCGCCACAACGCTGGGTGTGACTCCCGCGACGGTCTCTCCCGGCGGCGGGACGTCGTTTACAGCCACCGTGATCAATACCGGTTCCGGCATCGTGCCCACGGGCAACGTCGCCTTTTACGGCCTGACACCCACCGATTTCGGAATGGTTGAGGCGTTCATCGGCAATGCCGAAGTCGTAGACGGCGTGGCACGTTTTCACACGTCGGTCGGCACGGGGGCGGGCGAGTTGCGTTGGCCGGCCACCGCCGTGGTCGCCCGATACTTCGGTGGGGCCAGCTACTACGTGCCCAGTGACGACTCGGTATCGGTGGTAATCGACCGCATCAGCACCTCTCTGCGAGTGTTCGTGCTGCCGCCCACCGTCGACGCGGCTGCCAGCGTGCAGGTGACCCTCAACCATGGTCCGGGAGTCGCCGACGATTTCACCGGCCAGGTCACCGTCACCTCCGACGAGGGCGAAACCTGCACGGTGACGATGCCGGCAGGCGCGTCCACGGTCTCCTGTGACTTCTCGTGGGGCACGGCGGGAGGGCACTCGGTCTCGGCCGTCTACTCCGGCGACGATGTCTATCAGCCCTCCGCCAGCGAGGTGCTCCCCGTCACCGTGAGCCGCGGCACCCTCGACCTGAACGTCACTGTGCCGTACGAGGTGGTCGCGGGCGCGTCCACCGAGGTGACCTGGCGCGCCGGGGTGGCCTCCGCGACCGGCACCGTCAGCGTGTGGGCGGCGGGTGGCCTGTGGTGTGAGGTGGATATTGCGGTGGGACGGTGTTCCGGCGTGTTCACCAACACATCGGCCACCGGCTCGCCCGCTGAGGTGCGCGTGCGGTATTCGGGCGACGCCAACTGGGAGGGTCTGGAAGACCTGAAGAGCGTGAACGTGGCGAGCTGCGCCACCCTGGATGTGGAATCGCGCCACCCTGCGCTGGGCACAGTCACCGTTGACACGGCTCCGAACTGCGGTGTCGGGGGATTCCTCGAGGGGACCGTCGTCACCGTGACGGCGCATCCGATCGCGCCCAACGAGTTCGCCGGGTGGGAGCTCCTCGACGGGTCGAGTCCCGATGTCGTGCCCGGTGCCCAAACCCTCAGCACGTCCTTCACCGTCACCGATGAGTGGTGGACCTGGATGCGCGTGGCGTCGTTCCGGGAGCCCTGCTATGCGGTCACCCCGCAGATCACCGGCAGCGGCTACCTGTACACGTCTGCTACCCCCAACTGCACGGTGCCGGGCGGCGGACCGGGATACACCTTGGGCTCCACCGTCACGTTCACACCTACCGGGTTGTCCAACCCCGACTACGGCGTGCCCGATATCTTCTACGCTTTCGGCACACTGCCCTCAGGTGCCACTGTGGGCCGGGACGTCTTCGATCGCCCCACTGTGTCCCAGGTGGTCGACGCGGCTGTGGAGATTCCGGCGACCTTCGGCCCGAGCTGCCTCTTCGTCAACGCCACGGCTAGGCCAGTGGATGCCCGCGCAGTCGCCGACACGCTCAGCACGAACAACTGCACGTCTCCAATCAGCACTGGCTTCCTGCCGCTGAGCACGGTCGTGCTCGAGTCATCGACAGACGACCCGGACCTCGTACTCTCAGCCTGGGAAGTAGACGGCGAAATCGTGCCCGCGCTCGGCTCAGCGGCACAAGCAACCGTGTCACTGGCCACGTCCGACATCGCCGTGACCGCCGTGTACACCGGATGCTACGCGGTCACCCTTGTGGTCGACGGTGCGTGGCAGTTCAACTCGGGCCGCAGCATCGGCGATGCCGCCTTGGATGTGGAGCCCAACTGCCCCGACGGTAGCGCGCGCTATCGTGAGGGCACCGAGATCACCGCCACACCGAGCCTGCTCGTGGAGAACGCTCAGTTTCTGGGCTGGGATATAGACCAGCAAACGTACGGCAGTGCTGTCGCTGGGGAGGGCGCGCTGCCCGGCAGTGCTTTGACCTTCGTCGTGACTGCGACCGACACTCATACCGCTGTTTTCTCTCTCGCGGATCTGTGTTCCCGGCTCACCGTTCAGGACCGCAACAATCTCGTGACTCTGGATCCGTCCGGCTGCGGTCCGGGTCAGTACCAGGACTCTCAGAAGCAGTTTGCTGCCATGAACGAGCAAGACCCGAGCGAACTGTGGATGCAAAGGTACCGTTCGACACTCAGCGTCACCAAGAACCCCGGTTCGGAGCTTGGCGTCTACGCCAGTGTGCGCGGCGACGCCCGATACTGCTTCGGCAACAACCTCGTATCGACCGGCCCCAACACCACAGCCGGCCAGTGGCAGAGCCTCGGCGCGCTTGGCGCAGGCCGGCTGGACTGCTGGGTGGGTGGAGACATCAACTTGCGCTTCGAGCAGTGCCAGGCGCTTGCTCCCGACGTGAAAATCGCGCGGTTCGGCGACGAAACCGGCACACTGTTCGGCACGCGGGATCTGCCCGATTCGGTGTATGTTCCCAGCTCGGCCGGCAACTTCATACCCATGACGATGGCCGAATTCGACTGGGTCCAAGCCGAGCCGATGTACCTGCTGGGCGGAGAATTGGTGCCGGACGGTCTCGCACCGGGCCCCTGCAACGATGCCGGCAACGCATTCCAGGCCGGGCTCACCCTGATGATGGGCGCCGACTCGATCAGCCAGGGCATCGTATTCCAGGGCTGGACCAGCGACGCCGAGTCACCGCTCGTTCCCGAGAACCCGGTGCTGATGGAGACAGATGAAGCCACTGCGGTGATGCAGGTCTCCGCCGCCTATGAGATGACGTGCCACCACGTGACCTTCGGCGAGGGCATCACCATCGTGGGCGAGGCGCCGCGCTGCCCCGGCTACAGCGATGCCGAGAACATGTTCATCGCGGGCACCGGCATTCTGGTGAACGCCGTGCAGCACATCGGTGGTCGGACTTTCGGCGACTGGCAGAGCGGCGTCATCGCTGCAACATCGGTCACGGACCCGGTTTCGCTCGAACGCACCGCATTCGCCTACGTCAACGCTGACAAAACTGTAGCGGTGAAGTATCCCACCGAGGGCGAGCGCTGGGAGGCCGGCTTCGCGAACGGCGGCAAGGTTCTGGCGGGCATCGGAGCGGTGGCGCTGCCCATCGTCGTGGGTATTGCGTGTCCACCGTGCGGGATCGTGCTGGCCGTTGTCGGCACGGTCGCCGCGGTCACGAGCCTCGTGCCCGGAGGGGAGGATGTGACCGGGTTCTTCGACCTCGTGAACCCGCTCAAGATCACCGAGTGCGCCGCGCGGTGGGGTTTCGGCAGCGGCAGCGGCGTGGATACCGAAGCCACTGGCGCTCAAGCCGGGAAAAAGACTGCGACCACCGTCAAGAAGACGCTCAAGTACATCAAGCCGGCTCCCACCGCGGCGCAGGCAGCGAAAACGGCGGCCAGTAACGCAGCCAAGGTCGGTACGAAAACTGCAGCCGTGAAGGTGGCAGCCAAGGGTGGGTTGCAGGCCGCCGGGTTTGTCTACGGCTTGTACTCCGCGGGCTTGTTCGACGTGGACCTCGGCAGCTACCAGAACGTAGACCAGCTGCGGGACACGGCGACCATGACCACATGCCTCGACGGGGCATGGCGGTTCGCGGACTCCAACACGGCGGGGTAGTGAGAGCGGAATGACTCAGTTCAGTTCAGGACGCGCAGGCCCATGCTCGGTCGGATGGGTTCGCGCTGGCCGCCGGAATGCACCAGGAAATCGCCGTCGACGGTGAGTTGACTGGCGTGGCAGCGTAGGGCCGCGGTGACCGTGGTGCGATACGACTCCAGGTCGAACCACGTGGCATCCACTGCGGGGGAGTCGAGGATCTCGGCGAAGGGGATCGTGAGCGCGCGGCTGGCGGCGAGGGCGGCGTCGTGCGTCCGCACGTGATCGGGATGCCCGTAGCCCCCGGTGCGGTCATAGCTGATGACCAGGCTCGGTTGGGCGAAGCGCAGAACGGCCACAAGGTCGGCGGTGACCTCGGCCAGCGGTGCACGGGCGAAGGCCTCCGCGTCGGAATCAGCGGCCGGACCGGCCAGGCCGGGGCGGATCCACTCCATGCCGGAGTCGCGGTAGGGGCGTGGGGCGAGCCCGGGCGCGCGGGCGGGTGTGTCGCCCAACCAGTAGCGGTGGGTGACGCCGAGCGTGCGGGCGGCGCCCTCAAGCTCGCGTTCGCGCCGCTCGGACAGCGCCGCCGTACCGGCCAGCGCCGAGAGCGGCCCGGCAACGACTTCTCCGCGTTCACCACGGGTGGCCGTGACCAGACCGACCAGAATGCCGAGGCCGGCGAGATGTGCGATGAGTCCGCCGGTGCCGATGGTCTCGTCGTCGGGGTGCGCGTGCACGAGCAGCACGCTCGTGACGGAGTCGAGAATGCTCATGCCCGGAGCCTATCTTGGTCAGTCGGCAGTTTGCTTCTGCCGCGGCGCCGGGCCCGGGTCGACGAGATCATCGTGGTGAATGGCGTCGGCGAGAGCGTGCAGGGGTTCCCCGCTTCCGCCCCACTGCAGGGAGATGATTTCTGCGGCGATGGATACGGCGGTCTCTTCGGGAGTACGGGAGCCGAGGTCCAGCCCGATCGGGCTGCGCAGGCGGGCGAGGTCGGCGTCGGTCACGCCGACCTCGCGCAGACGATCAATCCGGTCGAGATGGGTGCGACGGGATCCCATCGCGCCGATATACGCCACGGGCGGGCCGTGCAGGGCGGCCTCGAGCAGGGGAACGTCGAATTTCGGGTCGTGGGTGAGCACGCAGATGACCGTGCGGGGATCGATGAGCCCGGCAGTGATCTGCTCACGCAGATAGCGGTCGGGCCAGCTCACAATGACCTCGTCGACGCCGGGAAAACGTGCGGCGGTGGCGAACACGCCGCGAGCATCGCACACGGTGACCCGGTAGCCGAGAAAGGTGCCGAGCCGGGCCAGGGCGGTGGCGAAATCGATGGCACCGAAAACGAGCAGGCGTGGTCGGGGCGCGTAGCTCGCGAAGAACACCTGCATACCCTCGCCGCGCCGCTCCCCGTCGGGACCGTAGGTCAGAGTCGTGTTGCGGCCGGCTGCGAGCAGCCCCTGGGTGTCATCTCCGACGGCATGGTTGGCACGATCCGAGCCGAGGTCACCGTCGAATCCCTGCGGGCGCACAATGAGGTGTCGGCCGACCCAGGCAGAATTCGGATGTTCAATCACGGTGGCCACACCCACGGGCCGGCCCTCGTCGATATCCCGGCGCACGCCGTCGAGCAGCGGGAAGCTGTCGCGTGACACCGGTTCGACGAACACGTCCAAGGTTCCGCCGCAGGTGAGGCCCACGGCGAAGGCGTCGTCGTCGCTGATGCCATAGCGCACGAGCACCGGAACGCCGTCCTGGGCAACCTGGGTGGCCAGTTCGTAGACGGCGCCCTCGACGCAGCCGCCGGACACCGAGCCGGCCACCGTGCCGTCAGCGCTGACCAGCATGGAGGCGCCGGCCGGGCGCGGCGCGGATTGAAAGGTGCGCACGACGGTGGCCAGCCCCGCTGTGGCGCCGCTCTGCCAACCGGTGATGAGGGCGTCCAGAACTTCACGCATGCCGGGGTTCCCTCTGTTGTTGTTGGGTCAATGGCCGGACGTGCGCCGGCCGATTCGGTATGCGATGAACGCTACCGCGGCGAGCAGGCCCAGAAGTTTCACCGGATCGCTCAGCTGGTCGGCGATGACCCCCTTGATGAGGCTCAGGGCGTCGAGACTGGGAGCAGCGGCCGGGGCCGGTGGTGCTGCCCGCCGCCCGGTGGAGGGCGTGGCTCGCGGCGGCACCGGACGCGACAAAAGCGGGGAGCCGGCCGGAGCATCCGACGTCACGGAGGCAAGCGTCTCGGCGGCTGGAGCATCCCCGGGCGGGATATCGGTGAGATCGGGAACGGCCCGCGGGGCGGCCTGGGCGAGAGTCGCCGGGTCGTCGACGTGATCACCGACTGACGTAGCGGTATCCGCCTCGGAATCAGATCCGTCACCGCCCTCGATCAGCTCCTGCAGGTTGCCGGCGAACAGCCCCATCATCTGCTCGGTGACGCTGCTGATGACACCCTTGCCCATGGCCGCGGCCTTGCCGGAGAGGGCGAGGTCGGCGCTGACCGTACCCTGGGTCACACCGTCGGTTTCGACCAGCACGAGCGTGACCGTGGCCTGTGCGGTGCCCTGGCCGCGAGTTTCCTGCGCCTTGCCGGAGAACACGGCGCGGTGTGCCTCGGCGTCGCGTTCGTCGACATTCATCTGACCGCGGTACTGCATGGTGACCGGGCCGAGCTTGACCTTCATGCCGACCTGGTAGTTGTCATCGGAGAGTTTGTTCAGAATCTGGGCGCCGGGCACGCAGCCCGCGACGCGTTCGAAATCCATCAGGGTGTTCCACACCGTGTCGACGGGGGCGATGACGGTGAAGGTGGTGTCGAGTTGCATCAGGGTGTCCTCTGCTGGGTCGGGTGCGGGGTCGTGGCGAATGGTCGAGGGTGGGTGGAACCGTTCCGAGCGGATGCCGACGGGGCACCGCGAATCGCGGCCGCCACCTCGGAGAGGGCCGCGAAACTGTGCCCGCTGACGAAGGCGTCGCAGTACGGCAGGGCGGCAGCCATGCCGCCGACAAGCGGCCGGTACGAGGCGGCGGCCTTGCGCGGATTCACCCAGACGATGCCGTGCGCGAGCCGGCGCAGTCGGGCCATCTGCGCGGCCACGTCCGCCGGGTCATCCTGGGCCCACCCGTCGGAAAACACGACGATCACGGCTCCGCGGGCCAGGCCGCGCCGCCCGAAATCGTCGATGAACCGGCGGATGCTCTCGGCCAGCCGGGTGCCTCCGGCCCAATCCGTCGCGGTCGCGGCGGCCTGGGCGAGCGCCTGGTCGGGGTCGCGCTGGGCGAGCTGGCGGGTCAGCCGGGTGAGGTGCGTCGAGAAGACGAAAGCTTCGGCCCGGGCGCTGGACGCCGCGCCCTGCAGCAGCGACAGGAACACCCGGGTGTACGGTTCCATCGAGCCGGAGACGTCGCAGAGCAGCACGAGCCGACGCGGCTTCGCGCGACGGCGGGTGTAGTACGGCCTGATCGGGTCGCCGCCGGTGCGCTGCGCTGCGCGCACGGTGCGGGCCAGGTTGAGTCGGTCACGGCTGTGCGGCGACGGCTGGGTTCGGCGGCTGAGCCTGGCCGGCGTGGACAACATGATCCGCGCCACGAGCCGGCGTATCCGGGCCAGTTCGTCGGGGGCGAGATCGGCGAACGCCGTCTCGTGCAGATGCTCATCATTCGAGGCCATGGTGAGGATGGCGTCTCGCTCCGGGCCATCGGTGTTGTCGGAGTCGCCGGCGCCGGGCAACGGGGCCGGGGGTTGGTCCTGCGGCGACGGCTCGGGGCTTTCGGCCGGCCGGTTGCTCGGCGGGGCGGGCAGGGTGCGTGTTTCTGAGCCGATGGCCGGGGGAGCGTTCGGGTCGCCGCGGCTTTCGGCCGGGTCGAGTCGACCGTCGAAGACCGCGCTGAACACGGTATCGAACCGGGCCAGATGTTGCTGGGATGAGACGAACACGACCCGGCAGGCCCAGTACAGGGCGGTGCGGTCGACCGGCGGCACGAGCCGCAGCGCCTCAGCGAGCCGAGCCGCACGGTCGGCCGACGCGGGAAGACCGGCCCGGTGCAGGGCCGTACTGAAACCGGCGGCGAGCGCCGCCGCCTCGATCGGCGGGTGGAGGCGGGTAGAGCCGCGTTCAGGCATCGGTTGCCTCCGCAACCCAGTCCCCGCCGCGGGCGGTGGCGAGTTCAAGATCGTCCCGATTCTTGAGCACCGACCCCCAGGTCTGTTCCACCGCTTGCGCGCTGAGCCGCTCGATGCCGAGCACGGTTAGCGCGGTGACCCAATCGATAGCTTCCGCGATACCGGGTGGTTTCACGAGGTCGAGAGTGCGTAGCCGGGTGATGGCCGCGGCGGCTTCGGTCGCGATGGACTGGGAACTGCTCGGCACGCGGCGGCGCACGATTTGCGCGATCCGCTCCGGCCCCGGATAGTCGATCCAGTGATACAGGCACCGGCGGGTGAGGGCGTCGTGCAGGTCCCGGGTGCGGTTGCTCGTGAGAATCACGATCGGCGGGTGGGTGGCACGCACGGTACCGAGCTCGGGAATCGTGACAGCGGCCTCGGCGAGCAACTCGAACGTGAAAGCCTCGAACTCGGCGTCAGCCCGGTCGATTTCGTCGAGTAACAGCACGGCCGGCCGCGGACCGGCATGCTCGATGGCCTGCAGCAGCGGGCGACGCAGCAGATACTCCCGGTCGAACAGCTCTGTCTCGTCAATTTGCGCTCCGCGGGCTTCGGCCAGACGGATGCCGAGCAACTGGCGGGGATAATTCCACTCGTAGAGCGCCTCCCCGGCCGAGATGCCCTCATAACACTGCAACCGGAACAGCTCGGTATCGAGCAATCGGGCCAGTGCCTTGGCGATCTCGGTCTTTCCCACGCCCGGCTCGCCCTCGAGCAGCAGCGGCTGACGCATGCGCACGGCCAGGAAAACGGCGGTCGCCAGGCCCTCGTCGGCCAGGTAGTCCTCGGCGTCGAGGGCCTGCTGCAGGGCCGCGACGTCGGGGATGAGCGTGTCGATGGGGTTCGCATTCATCGCCGGCGCTCCACGCGCGCCGCCGGAGACCTACCGGGCGGTCGCATACTCGTCCGGATGCGCGAGAAACGCCGTGCGGCATCCCGCTGAGCAAAAATATCGGGTCTCACCGTTCTCGAGCACGTGCAGCGACGATGGGAGGGCGGCCACCGACATGCCGCAGACCGGGTCGATTGCCGTGGCAGCGCCGATTGCCGTGGCAGAGCCGATTGCCGTGGCAGAGCCGATCGGCGGGACGGGAGCCGCGTGGCCGTGCGCGGCTGCCGCGTGCGGATGCCCGCGTGCGGCCCGCTCCTGCACCAGCTGCGCCATGATCGACACGGCGACTTCTCCGGGGGTGCGCGCGCCGAGGTCGAGGCCCGCCGGGCTGAACACCCGCGCCCGCTGCTCGGGTGACACGTCAAGCGATGCGAGAACGGCAGCGCCACGCTTGGGACTGGCCACGAGCGCCACATAGGGCACCCCGGCGTTGAGGGCCGCGAGCAAAGCCGGTTCCTCGTCACGGCCGTGGGACGCGACGATCAGCGCAGCGTCGTCGGCCTGCGGGGCGGCTGCGGCGCCGTCTGACTGCACGAGTTCGAAGCCGACGAGCGGCGCCAGGGCGGCGAGCGCCTCAGCGTCGGGAGTCGACCCGACGATGATCATGCGTGGTTGTGGCAAGTGCGGCTCCAGAAAGATCTCGATTGCTCCGCCGCTCACGCAGGGGTTGGACACCTCAACCGCGCCGTCCTCGACCGTGCTCGACGGCACACCAGCGACGACCTTCAGCAGCAGCGGTCGCCGGCTCGCGAGCACCTGGAGGCTGTACAGACGAACGGATGACTCCACGCAGGTTCCGCCGACGAAACCGTCAATGTCGCCGTTCGCGCGCACGAGGGCCGTATCGCCGGCGTGCGCGCTCGTGGGGCGCTCAGCGCGCACCACGAGCGCGTGCACGAACGGCTCGCGGCGTTCGGTCAGCTCACGCTCGAGAATCGTCTGAGCACCACGCATGTCAGACCGGCGGTCTCGTACGGCCCTGCATGGCCTCCCAGACCCGGGCGGGCGTGCAGGGCATATCCATGTGCACGACACCGAACGGGGCAAGCGCGTCGACAACGGCGTTGACGACGGCCGGGGGAGAACCGACGGTGGCCGACTCTCCGACACCCTTCGCGCCGATCGGGTGGTGCGGCGACGGGGTCACGGTGAAGCCGGTCTCCCAATCGGGCACCTCCATCGCGGTGGGGATGAGGTAGTCCATGAACGATCCGCCGAGACAGTTGCCCTCCTGGTCGAACTCGATGATCTCCATGAGCGCCATGCCCACACCGTCGGTAAGGCCGCCGTGAATCTGGCCCTCGATGATCATCGGGTTGATTCGGGTGCCGCAGTCGTCGACGGCGATGAAGCGGCGCACCTTGACGTGTCCGGTGCCCGGGTCGATATCGACCACACAGATATAGGCCCCGAACGGAAAGGTGAGGTTGGGCGGATCATAGGTGACCTCGGCGTCGAGATTGCCGTCGATCCCCTCCGGCAGGGCCACGGTGCCGTGGGCCCCCATGGCGATTTCAGCCATGGTCTTGCCGACACTCGGGTCGCCTTTGACGAACCAGCGTCCCTTCTCCCACTCCAGGTCTTCCGGCCGGGTTTCGAGCATCGCGGCGGCAATGAACCGGGCCTTCTCCCGCACCTTGCGGGCGACGAGAGCGACAGCGGCGCCACTGACCGGTGTGGACCGGCTGCCGTAGGTGCCCAGGCCGAACGGCGTCTGGTCGGTGTCACCGTGCACGACGTCGATATCTTCCGGCGGGATACCGATCTCCTCCGCCACGATCTGAGCGAAGGTCGTTTCGTGACCCTGCCCCTGGCTTTGCACGGAGATGCGCACGACGGCTTTGCCGGTGGGGTGGATGCGCAGTTCGGCGCCGTCGGCCATGCCCAGGCCGAGAATATCCATGTCCTTGCGCGGTCCGGCGCCGACAGTTTCGGTGAAGAACGAGATGCCGATGCCCATGAGCTCGCCGCGTTCGCGCTTCTCCTTCTGCTCCCGGCGCAACTCGTCGTAGCCGGCCATTTTCATGGACAGCCGCATGGTGGGTTCGTAGTCGCCCGAGTCGTATTCCCAGCCGGTCTTGTTCGGGTACGGAAACTGCTCCTTCTTGATGAAATTCTTCAGCCGCAGCTCGGCAGGGTCCATGTCGAGTTTGCGGGCCAGGATGTCGACCATCCGCTCGACCAGGTACACCGCCTCGGTGACCCGGAACGAACAGGCATAGGCCACGCCGCCGGGGGCCTTGTTGGTGTACACCCCGGTGACGGTGCAGTGGGCGGCCTGAAGGTCGTAGCTGCCGGTGAAGATGTGGAAGAACCCGGCCGGATACTTGGTGGGCTGCGCGGTGGCGTTGAAGGCGCCGTGGTCGGCGAGCACGCTCGTGCGCAAGCCCAGAATCTTGCCGTCTTTGGTCGCCGCGATCTCGCCCTGCATGATGTAGTCGCGGGCGAAGGAGGTCGACATGAGGTTCTCGGAGCGGTCCTCGACCCATTTCACCGGTTTACCGGTGACGATCGAACCGACCACGGCGAGAATATAGCCCGGGTAAATGCCGACCTTGTTGCCGAAGCCGCCGCCGATATCGGGGGAGACCACCCGAATCTTGTGCTCGGGAATGCCCGAGACCATCGCGAACAGCGTGCGGTGGGCGTGCGGGGCCTGCGTCGTTTCGTAGAGGGTGAGTCGGCCGTCGATGGGGTCGAAGTCGGCGACCGCGCCGCAGGTTTCCATCGGCGCCGGGTGTACGCGCGGGTAGACGAGTTCCTGCGACACGACGACGTCGGCGTTGGCGAAGACGGCATCCGTTTCGGCCTTGTTGCCGGCTTCCCAGTCGAAGATGTGGTTGTCGGTGCGGCCCTCCAGGTCGTCGCGAATGACGGGAGCGTCGGCATCCATCGCTTTGCGAGCGTCAACGACCGGTGGCAGTACGTCGTATTCGACCTCGATCAGTTCGAGAGCGTCGCGGGCGGCATAGCGGTCGTCAGCGACCACGAACGCCACCTCCTGCCCCTGGAAGCGCACCTTGTCGGTGACGAGCACCGCCTGCACATCCATGGAGAGGGTGGGCGCCCAGGCCAGACCGAGCGCCTGCAGATCGGTGCCGGTGATGACGGCGACAACCCCCGGGTGAGCGAGCGCCTGGGTCGTGTCGATGGAGATGAGCCGGGCGTGGGCGACCGGAGCGCGCAAAATTGCGCCGTGCAGCATGCCGGGCAGCACGATGTCGTCGACGTAGCGGCCCTTGCCGCGCACAAACCGCGGGTCTTCCTTGCGTTGCATGCGGCCGTGGCCGATGGGCCGATCGTGGTCGCCGGCCGCCGGGTTTGCCGGACGGTCCTCAAGGATGGTCATGCGCGCACCTCCTGCTCGGTTGAGTCGGTCGTCGTGGTCTCGGCCGTTGCCTCGTTGGTGCCCGCGGGATGCTCGGCGGCCCACTGAATGGACCGCACGATGGTGGCGTAGCCGGTACAGCGGCAGATCTGGCCCGAGATGGCTTCACGAATCTCAAGCGGTTCCGGGTGCGGGTTGTGGTCGAGCAGGGCGCGGGCGGTGAGCATCATGCCGGGCGTGCAGAACCCGCACTGCAGGCCGTGCTCCTCCATGAACCCCTGCTGAACCGGGTCGAGGGTCGCACCGTCGGCGAGGCCCTCCACGGTCGTGATGGCGTGCCCGTCGGCCATGGCGGCCAGCACCGTGCACGATTTCACCGGCTGGCCGTCCATGAGTACCACGCAGGTGCCGCAATTGGTGGTGTCGCAGCCCCAGTGGGTTCCGGTGAGCCGCAGGTCGTCGCGAATGAAGTGCACGAGCAAAACACGCGGTTCGATCTCGCGGGTGACGTCGGTGCCGTTGATGGTCATGCTGATCTGCATCGGGCTCAGCCTTCCTGAATCGTGTCGGTCGTGGTTTCTGAAGCGGATGCGGCGGCGCGGCGGCATGCGCCACGCAGCACCCGCCGGGTCAGCTCATCGGCGAGGTGCCGTTTGTAGTCGACCGGTCCGCGTTGGTCGGCGAGGGGATCACAGGCCAGACCGGCCAGACGGCCGGCCTCGACGAAAAGATGCTCGGCGGGGGCCTGGCCCAGGAGCACGGCTTCGACCTCGGTCACGTTTCGGTCCAGCCCGACCGCGGTGAGGCCGACCGCGACGTGGCTGATCGTGCCGTCGGCCGCGAGGGACACGCTCGCGCCGGCCGCGGCGACGGCCCAGTCTCCGACCCGCCGCTCCACCTTTTCGTAGGCGCTTCCCGAGCCGGGTCGAATCGGCACACGCACCTCGATGAGCAGCTCGTTTTGGGCGACGGCGGTTTCATACGGTCCACGATGGAATTCGGCCATGGACAGCATCCGCTCGCCGGCCGGCCCACGCACGACGGCCACCGCTTCAAGCACGTGGCACACCGTGGAGAGGTCTTCGGCCGGGTCGGCCTGGCACAGTGAGCCGCCGATGGTGCCGCGATTGCGCACGATCGGGTCGGCGATCACCCGTTCGGCGTCGGTGACGATGGGAAAGAGCCGTTGCACCTCGGGGGACTCGAGCAGGGTGGTGTGCCGGGTCATGGCACCGATGCGCAGCACGCCGTTGTCGACGAGCAGGTAGTCGAGCTCGAACAGCTCGTTGATGTCGATGAGCCACTCCGGACGGGCCAGCCGGAGTTTCATCATGGGGAGCAGGCTGTGACCCCCGGCGACCACCCGGGCTTCGGCCCCGTGGCGGTCAAGCAGGGAGAGGGCGTTGTCGACGGAACTGGCGCGAACATAATCGAATGGAGCCGGAATCTGCACGGACTTCTCCTCACTGAGAAGGTACCCAAGGTGCCAGGCATCGTTGCGCGACACTGTCGTGCCACAGCTTGCTCCCCGGACCGGCCCCCTGTCAATCGTCAGCTCGCTCTCGCGAGCCGACACTCAGGCGCGGCGGCGCCAGATGCGCCAGAAGCGGGTTTCGGCCTCGGCTGCCTTCTGCTGCTCCAGCGCGTGCAGGCGGCCGTAGCTGAAGGTGTTCTCGCCGCGCAGATACGCCTCGACGGCGCCCCGGCGCAGCAGACGCTCCCTGGCGATGACGCTGTCGTGCTGGTTTCCGAGAACCGTCTGCATTTTTCGAGCGAAGCGACTCACCCGCGCGGCGCGCTTCGGACTGAGCGGATGCGCCGTCTCCGCGGCGTAGCGCAGCCGCTTGGCCCGTTTGCGAACCGAGTGCAGGGCGAGGTCGAGCTCGGGCCCCGCCGCGGTTGTGGCGGCGCGGCGCACGGCCCGGCGCAGCTTCTTCCACTCCCGTGTGATCAGGGCGGGAATGACCACTCGGGCGTCCCGGCCGGCCGTGGCCGTGAACGGCGGCGTAGCGACCAGGGCATCGAGCGCGTCGAGCAGGCGAAAGTAGCGGTGGGTGTCGAGGGCGGCGAGGAGCGTGTGCTTGGCGGTGTCGGCATCCGCGGCAAAACGGGTGTCGAGGCGTTCGCGGATGGGACCGAGCAGCAGAACCGGGCTCTCACTGTCGAGCAGGCCGGTGAGGCGCCCCTGCAGCACCTCTTCATCGCGGGAAGCGCCGAGCACGGCGGCGAGCCAGCCGAGTTCGGTGCGCAGATGCTCCACAACGGTCGAGTCGACGAGGGAACGATAGGTGGCCAGCACCGAACGCAGCCGACGGGTGGCGATACGCATGGCGTGCACGGAGCCGACGGTGTGCTGGCGGATCTGGGGGTCTTGCCGGCGAATGACGCTGATCTGCTTGCTCAGGCCGGCCAGGAGCACATTGCCGGCCGGCCCCTTCGGGGTGGGGCGACGCCGCTTCTTCGTCGGTTCAACCGGAAACCGGTCGCCGAGCGCCCGCGCCAGCTTCGACGCGTTCGGCGACACGAGGATGCCGCCGGCCGCGAGCACGGACTGCCCGGCGTCGAGCAGATCCTCCGGCCCGTGGACGAGCTCGAGCTCCCATTCCCGCCAGGCTGCCGAGGCCGGTTCGTGCACGAGCCGTTCGGACTGCACCCGGTCATCGCAGAGCACCGCGAGCTGTTCGCCGCCGGTGCCGATCAGGGCGTGCGCCACACGGGTGGTGTGCAGCCGGGCCACGGGCACGAGGGCGGCGTCGCGAACGTGGACCCGCACCAGCTGCGCGAGCGACTCGGGCACGGCATCAGCTGCGCCGCCGGCGTGTCTGCCCAGCGGGGCATGAATCTCGCGGCGGCGGCCGGCGTCGAGCGGCAGCTTCAGATGCCAGCCGGCGTCGTCGCCGCCGGTGCGACGGCGCAGGGTGATGTGGGCGCTGCTGAGCACGAGCCCGCCCGTGTCGAAATAGACGGCCTCGAGGTTGTGCGTCACCGGCTCGGCAATCGCCTGCACGCCCGGCAGGTCGTTCAACCGGGGCAGCAGGGCCAGCTCGTCGACGTCAAACTTGCGTTCTATTTCAGTTCCACCGTTAGCATCCACGATTCACCCTAGCGCGAGCCTCGCGCCGGGCAGCGTGCATTAGGCGTTGACGAGCCACAGGTCGGGGCCGAAGACCTCATAGTGGATGCGGTCGGCCGGCACCCCGGAGGCCAGCGCCTGCGAGCGGATCGACCGCATGAACGGCAGGGGACCGCAGAGATACACCGAGGCGTCGTCGGGAATGGTGACGTTGTCGAGCGTCATGAACCCGTCGTGGAACCCCTCGCCGATGGACGGCGATTCCAGCCACAGCTCGAGTTCGGCCGCGTGGAGATCGGCGACGTCTTCACGCATCTGATCGCGCAATGCCCAACGTTCCAGGGTGCTCTCGGCATGCAGCACGAGCACCTCACGCTTGGAACCGATGTCCACCAGGGAACGCAGAATGGAGGCGCTGGGCGTGCAGCCGATGCCGGCGGAGGCCAGAACGAGCGGGCCGGTGCCCGCATCGAGGGTGATGTCGCCGCACGGCACGGAGAGGATGAGGGTGTCGCCGACCTGCACGTCGCGGTGCAGCACGGGGGAGACCTCGCCGTCCGCGTCGAGCTTGGTGGTGAAGACACGGGTCGTGGCGGTGCCGGCCGAGAGGGAGTACTGACGCACCTGGCGAATACCGTCGGGCATGGTGGCGGTGACGCTGACGTACTGGCCGGGCAGGGCAGGCGTGACGGGGGTGTCGTCGAAGGGTTTGAGGGTGAAGGTGACGGCGTCGGTCCCGGCCGGTTCCTTCTTCACGACGATCCAGGGGGCGAGCGGCTTGTCGCTGGCGAGACCGGCGTAGAGGCCCTTCTCCATCTTGATCAGGGCGTGGGCCATGAGCCAGTAGACCTCGGTCCAGGCTGCGGCGATCTCGGCCGTGATGACGTCGCTGAGTTCGTCGGCGATGGCCTCGAACAGGTATTTGTAGACGATGTCGTACTGTTCCGGCGCAATGTCGAGTGATACATGCTTGTGGGCGATGCGGGAGAGCATGGCCTCCGGCGTGGTGTCGGGGTTCTTCACCAGGTGGCTCGCGAAGACGGCGATGCTTCCGGCGAGGGCCTGCTGCTGCGAGCCGTTCTTCTGGTTGGACCGGCTGAACAGGCCGTCGAAGAGCTCGGGGTGGGCGGTGAGCATGCGGCTGTAGAAGTTCTTCGCGATTTCGGGCATCCGTTCGCCGACGAGCGGCAGCGTGGCTTCGATGAGGGGAAGAGACTGGGTCGACAGCATGAATGCTCCTTCTGTAGAACGACACCCGTTTGTGGGGGCCTCCCGTAAAAGTAGCATTTGAAATACCAATTAACCGGATGTTTTCTACCTGACGTAGAAAGACGGGACTTTAGTCCTACCGCACCAAGCCGAGTTCGACGAGAACGGGCCCGGTGCGTTTTCCGTGCGGGATTTCCGAGATGACCAGGTCATCCAGCTCGCGATAGAAGGCTTCCCGGGCCCGGCGCAGGGCGCCGCGGAGGCCGCAGTCGTCCAACAGCGGGCACGGTCCATTGACCGTGTCGCAGGCGGCGAGATCGGTATGCGTGTTGAGTTGGCGCAGGAGCCAGCCGACGGTGGCCTCGCGGCCGAGGGCGCTGATGCGCACGCCGCCGTTGCGCCCCCGAATGGCCTCGACCAGGCCGAGCTCGCGCAGGCGCAACAAGGCTTTGCTTACGTGGTTGTAGGGGGTGCCCACCTCGGCGGCGACGACCCGCGAGGTGAAGGTCACAGTCTCCGGCGCCGCGCACAGCAGCATGACGACCCGCAGGCAGACATCGGAAAAAGCATTGATCCTCATGCCTCCACTGTAGATGCGCCAGTCGCGCCGCAGATATGAGAAAGAATGGGCACGTGGACACTGAGTCGGAGACGCTATTTGAGATCATCCGCTACGTGGACCTCGCCGGCGTGCTCGCCAACGCAATTCTCGGCGGGGTGGCCGCCCGCACGGCCCGCCTCGACATCGTCGGTTTTGTCGTGCTCGCGATTATGAGCGGTCTCGGCGGCGGCATGATTCGTGACACCCTGCTGCAACAAGGCAGCCCGGCCGCGCTGCTCGACCCGGCCTACCTGATCTGCGCCATCCTGGGCGGGATCATCGCCTATTTCGTCACCTTCAACGGTCACTGGACCCGACGCGTGCTGCTGTTGCTTGACGCGCTCGCCGTGGGCTGCTGGTCGGCGGTGGGCGCGCAGAAAGCTCTCGATGCCGGCCTCGGCTGGCTGCCGGCCATTCTGCTGGGCGTGATCACCGCGGTCGGCGGCGGCATGGTGCGCGACATCATGCTGCTCAAAGTTCCGACCATTTTCGGCGGCAATACGCTCTACGCCACGAGCGCGCTGCTCGCGAGCACCGAGATGGTCATTCTGAGCAAGCTCGGATTCGTGGCGATCGGTACCGCCGTGGCCATTCTCAGTGGTGCCGCCCTGTCGCTGCTGGCCAAACGCTATGGCTGGATTCTTCCCACCGGGTATGCGCTGCGCATTCCGCGGCCCATTCTGCTCATGAACCCCCGGGCCTGGCGCCAGCGCCGACTCGATGCGCGCAACGCCAGAAACGGCATCAACCCCGACGATCCGGGGTCAGGGGTCTAGCCAGGCTCGGCCGGGTTCAGTACGGCGAGCGTCGCCGCGTGCAGCAGGCCGTTCGTGGCCAGAGCGCTGCCGTGCCAGGGGCCAGGCTGACCGTCGATAGACGTGAATGTGCCGCCGGCTTCCTGCACGATCGGGGCGAGCGCGGCCATGTCGTAGGGCTGCAGATCGAATTCCCCGGCCACATCCAGATGGCCCTCGGCGAGCAGCATGTACGACCACATATCGCCGTAGGCCCGCGTGCGCCAGACCTGGCGCGAGAGGTTCGTCAGGGTATCGAGGTGCCCGGCCTGATCCCACTGCTGCAGGCTGCCATAGCTGAGGGATGCCTCGGCAAGGGTGTCGATTCCGGAGACGCGCAGGCGGGTGGGGGCGGCATCGGCTGTGCGGGTATCGCTCGACCAGGCGCCGCTGCCGGCCGCAGCCCACCAGCGCTTGCCGAGCGCGGGGGCGCTGACCACGCCGAGCATTGGAACGCCGTCGATAGCGAGCGAGATGAGGGTGGCCCAGATCGGGATTCCGCGCAAAAAACCGGCGGTTCCGTCGATGGGATCGATGATCCACTGACGACGGGTGGACCCTGCGGTGCCGAACTCCTCACCGAGGATGCCGTCGTCGGGGCGCTGTTCGGCGAGCAGGCCGCGGATGGCGCGCTCGACCGCCTGGTCGGCATCGGTCACGGGCGTGCGGTCGGGTTTGGTCGTCACGACGAGGTCGAGCGCGGTGAAGCGGGCACGGGAGATGGCGTCGGCGGCGTCAGCGAGGGCGAGGCCCAGCTTGAGGTCGTCGGAGAGGGCGTAGTTTCGCGGTTCGGTCACCCTCCAAGGATAGTTATCTCCAGAATGGATGCCGGTTCCGGCGACGTACCCGTTCGATTGGCGTCGAGCCCGTTCGGGGTGTTAGGGTTACACGTTGCCGCGGGTTGGTTCGCGGCCAAATACGCACCTCTAGCTCAATTGGCAGAGCAACTGACT
>Ga0307486_1001061_pt1 | contig 22338 bp, 21 predicted proteins | sample CBIW02metaG_FD_203663 | JGI IMG/M metagenome (GOLD analysis project Ga0307486, IMG submission 203663) | Sea-ice brine microbial communities from Beaufort Sea near Barrow, Alaska, United States - CBIW 0.2 | ecosystem: Environmental > Aquatic > Marine > Coastal | place: USA: Alaska | collected...
CAAGGTTCGCTCCGATCAGAGTGACGGATGCTCCGCGAGCTGCTGCCGCAGTCGCCACAGCAACACCCTGCTTGCCGCTCGATCGATTGCCGATGAACCGCACAGGGTCGAGGGGCTCTCGCGTGCCACCAGCGGTGACAAGTACCGTGCGCCCGGCGAGATCGCGACTCGCTGCCGCCACATCGAGTGCGGCGGTAACAATGTCGCTGGGTTCTGACATCCGGCCTGGTCCGCTATCGGTGCCGGTCAATTGACCGGTTTCTGGGCCCACAATGTGAATGCCTCGTGACCGCAGCGTCTCTATATTGGCCACGGTCGCCGGGTTGTGCCACATTTCGGTGTGCATCGCCGGGGCAATAACAATCGGTGCCGTGCTGGCCAGAATTGTGTTGCCCAAAAAGTCGCTGGCCTGGCCGGTAGCGATCTTGGCAATCGTGTGTGCGGTTGCGGGTGCAATCACGATGAGATCCGCGGCTTGTCCGACTGCTACGTGGCGTACTTCGTCTACACCCTCATAGAGGTCGGTGTTGACGGGGTTCCTGCTGATGGCTTCAAGCGTAGGCAGGCCTATGAAGCGGAGAGCGTTGCTTGTGGCCACGACGTGAACGTCGTGGCCGGCAAGAACGAGCTCGCGCACAACGGAAACTGCCTTATAGGCAGCAATTCCGCCAGATATTCCGACGACAACGTTGAGCGCGGTCACGGAAAGAAGTTCTATTCGCCGCTAAGTCGCTTGAGCTCGAGCTTGTTTTCATTGATCTCGCGAAGAGCAACCGAGAGTGGCTTGTCTTCGATCGTTGAGTCAACGAGTGGTCCGACGTTGTCGAACAGGCTGCCCTCGTGGAGGTCTGCATAGTAGTCATTGATCTGGCGAGCACGCTTGGACGCGAAGATTACGAGCTGGTACTTGGAGTCGACCTTCGACAGCAGTTCGTCGATGGGGGGATCAATGATGCCCGAGTTCTTATCAGCCATTGGAGTGCTCCTTGGAGTCGGAAGTGGTCGCGCCAGCGGGCGCATCCATCAATTCTACGACTTCTTGAGCCGCTTGGCTTACTTCTGTGTTCACGACTTTCACATCGAACTCTTCTTGAGCCGCCAATTCGACCTTTGCGGTCTCTAATCTGCGGGCCTGCTCGGCGGCATCTTCCGTTCCACGACCGATAAGTCGACGCACCAATTCTTCCCACGTTGGGGGCAACAGAAACACCAAGAGGGCCTCAGGCATTACCTTGCGAACGGAGCGGGCACCCTGCAGGTCGATCTCTAGCAGAACGCGTTTTCCCTCAGCAAGAGCCGCGTCGATCGGTGGGCGTGGCGTGCCGTAGCGGTAGGAGTTGTGTACAACAGCCCACTCCAGGAGTTCATTGTTCGCGATCATTTCGTCGAAGTTCTCATCGCTGACGAAGTAATAGTGAACGCCGTCGATCTCCCCCGGCCGGGGCTTTCGGGTCGTCGCCGAAACGCTCAACAAGACATCCGGATGATTCTCACGAATGTGGCTCGAGACGGTGCCCTTTCCGACCGCGGTTGGGCCAGCCAAGACGACAAGACGTGTTGGTTCTGGACCCTGACGTTCAGTGAGATATGCGGCGAGTCGCTCGCGTTGCTTCAGTCCAAGTCCACCAACGCGCTTGCGCTCAGCAATTGCGAGGTCCTTCATGATTGTTTCTACCCGCGTCGGCCCCAACGATGGCACGCTGAGCAGAAGCTCCCGCACTAACAATCGTGCCTCTGGGCTATCAGGTGCCGTCCACGCAGTCCGCGCAACGTTCAGTGCCGTCCGTGCTCGTTCAGCGACCTCACGCTTGACGGAAGCACGCGCCCGGCGTGCAGCGATCGCAGCCCTGGACGCGGCAGCACGATCGACCTCTGGTGGCGCTGGACGGGGGCCCATCAGCGAACCTGCTCTCGAAGTTGAGACCGTATCGAACGCAACTCTGAAGGAATCTGGCTCGAGCCTTCCTGCAGTACGCTGCGCGATACTGTGACGATCGTATTAGCGACGGCAGCGCCGTACAGTTCTCTGGCTTGTTCTACTAGTGCACCCTGAGCACCGAATCCGGGTGCCAAAATTGGCACGTCAATGAGTTCATCAGCGCGCATGCCGTAATCCGCGACATTCACTGTCGCGCCGATCACAACACCGAATGATCCGAGGCCGCTTTCCGTATTCAGTGCGTGGACGTCTCGAACAACGCTGGCAGCGACAGTTGAGCCCTCGTGTTCGCCGTCAACGATACGAGCAGACTGGATGCTGTATGCCGAAGCGTTCGAGGTTGCGGCAAGAACGAAGATTCCCTTGCCCGCTGACCTCGCAAGGTCGAATGGCCCCGAGAGTTCTGAGACCCCTTGATAGGCGACAGCCGTCATTGCGTCAGCCTCGAGCGGCGAACCGGGTGTGAGCCACGCTTCACCGTACGCATCAACCGACGACGAAAGGTCGCCACGCTTCACATCCGCGATGACGAGCAGTCCCGCCGAGCGCGCCAGAGCGAAAGACTCCTCTAGAACCGCATAGCCGGCGGAACCGAAGCGCTCGAAGAAAGCAATCTGCGGTTTGATCATGCCAACGTTGCCCGCTGCGGCATCTACCGCGCGCAAGGCAAACTCGCGAACGCCGTGGGCATCGTTGGAAAGGCCCCAGCTTTCTAGGAGAAAGGGGTGCGGATCAATGCCCATGCAGACACCGCCGAACTCTTCGAAGGTGGCGGTGAGCCGGGTCGCGAAACTAGGCATTGCTGGCTACCTTTTCTAGTTCGGCGGCACGATCGAGCGCGTAGTCCTGCAGGGAGCGCACGTCGAAGCCATCACGAATTGCTTCAAACGACGCGACAGCGGCGGAGAGTTGCGCGATCGTGGTGAAGATGGGTTTGTCTGCTGCGACAGTCGCGGTGCGGATTTCGTAGCCGTCCGCTCGTGCGCTTCGCCCGCTTGGGGTGTTGATTACAACATCCACTTCGCCATTGTTGATGAGCTCGACGATGGACGGCTCCTCAGCATCGATTTCTTGCCCCATGAAGTACTTGCGCACAACGTGGGCTTCGATTCCGTTTCTGGCAAGAATTTCGGCGGTACCTTCTGTCGCCAGGATCGTAAATCCGAGTTGGCTGAGTCGCAGTACGGGAAGGATCACCGCACGCTTGTCACGGTCAGCGACCGAAACAAACACTGTGCCGCTGTCAGGCAAGCCGCCATACGCCGCTTCTTGGCTCTTCGCGAAAGCCTTGGGAAAGTTCGAGTCGATGCCCATAACTTCGCCAGTGGACCGCATCTCCGGGCCAAGCACCGAGTCAACAACATTTCCTTCAACGGTGCGGAACCGTTTGAACGGAAGAACAGCCTCTTTCACCGAGACTGGCGACGTTGCCGGCACTTGTGATCCATCGAGTGCTGGCAGCAGACCACTATCGACGAGTGCGCGGATGCTTGAACCCGCCATGACCAGGGCTGCCGCCTTCGCAAGCGGGATGCCAAGCGCCTTCGAGACAAAGGGAACTGTGCGGCTCGCGCGTGGATTCGCCTCAAGTACGTAGAGAATGCCCTGGCCGATGGCGAACTGCACGTTGATGAGCCCTCGCACGCCAACACCCTCGGCGATCGCCAATGTGGCCTCGCGAACACGCTTGAGTACATCGCGCCCCAACGTTACGGATGGCAGAGTGCAGGCAGAGTCACCGGAGTGAATGCCCGCTTCTTCGATGTGCTCCATGATTCCGCCGACGTAGAGTTCGTTTCCGTCGTAGATCGCATCGATATCGATCTCTATAGCATCGTCAAGGAACCGATCTACGAGCAAGGGAGAGGTCTTCGAGATGACGACGAGACCGCGAACGCGTTCGAAGTAGTCGGCGAGAGCATCGGTGTCGTAAACGATCTCCATGCCTCGGCCACCGAGAACGTGCGAAGGGCGTACGAGCACGGGGTAGCCGATTTCTTCTGCGATGGTGATCGCTTCGGCCTGGTTCGTTGCCGTGCCGTTCTTAGGAGCAAGCAGTCCGGCATTGTCGAGAATCGCGGAGAACAATCCGCGCTCTTCGGCGAGATCAATCGCCTCTGGCGTCGTTCCCAAAATCGGAATGCCCGCATCCTTGAGGCCCTGAGCAAGACCAAGAGCCGTCTGGCCGCCCAGTTGCACGATGACGCCCATGAGTTCACCGCTCTGGCTCTCCGCATGGATGATCTCGAGTACGTCTTCAAGGGTGAGGGGCTCAAAGTAGAGCCGGTCACTCGTGTCGTAGTCAGTGGAGACCGTCTCAGGGTTGCAGTTGATCATGATCGTCTCGAAGCCGGCATCCGACAGTGCGAAGGATGCGTGTACACACGAGTAGTCGAATTCGATGCCCTGGCCGATACGGTTCGGACCAGAACCCAAGATGACGACCTTGCGCTTGTCGCTCGGCGCAACTTCTGTCTCGGAGTCGTAGCTCGAGTAGTGGTACGGGGTAAGTGCGGGGAACTCCCCCGCACACGTGTCTACGGTCTTGAAGATCGGTCGCACGTTGAGACTCCACCGGATTTCACGGACCTCAGACTCAGTGAGTCCACGAAGATCAGCAATCTGAATGTCACTAAATCCGTGATTCTTGGCGTAGTTGAGCAGGTCGACAGTCAATTCGGGAGCAGCGGAAACATCTGCTGCGACTTCGTTGATGAGCGCAATCTGGTCGACGAACCATGGATCAATCTTGGTTGCCTCGAAGACTTCTTCGGTGCTCGCTCCAGCCCGCATGGCCTGTTGAACCGTGACGATACGGCCGTCGGTTGCGATTGACGACAGGGCAAGCAGTTCAGCCTTGTTCCCGATCTCGCCGTTCCAATGGAAGCTCGAGTCTCGCTTTTCGAGGGAACGCAGGGCTTTCTGCAGCGCGGTCGAATAGTTGCGGCCAATCGCCATTGCCTCGCCGACCGACTTCATGGTTGTCGTCAGTCGTGTGTCGGCTGCGGGGAATTTCTCGAACGCGAAGCGTGGAACCTTCACGACAACGTAGTCGAGCGTTGGCTCGAAGCTCGCGGGCGTTACCCTCGTGATGTCGTTCGGGATTTCATCGAGACGGTACCCGATTGCGAGCTTTGCGGCGATCTTGGCAATCGGAAAGCCCGTCGCCTTCGAAGCCAATGCGCTCGAGCGCGAAACACGCGGGTTCATCTCAATGACAATGACACGGCCATCGGCTGGATCTATTGCGAACTGGATGTTACATCCACCGGTGTCAACGCCGACCGCGCGGATGATATCGATGCCAATGTTGCGCAGGTTCTGGTATTCGCGGTCGGTCAGTGTGAGCGCTGGCGCAACAGTGATCGAGTCACCCGTGTGGACACCAACGGGGTCGACATTCTCGATCGAACACACAACAACAGTGTTATCGGCGGTGTCGCGCATGAGCTCAAGCTCATACTCTTTCCAACCCAGGATGCTCTCTTCGAGAAGTACCGAAGTTGTCGGGCTCTGGTGCAGGCCATCGGTGACCATTCGCACGAGTTCCTCGCGGGAATATGCGAAGCCAGATCCGAGTCCACCCATGGTGAACGAGGGACGGATCACGAGCGGATAGCCGAGATCTTCGGCGAAGTCGACCGCCTCAGCAACGGTGGTCGCAATGTGCGATTTGGCTACATCCGCACCACAATCAAGCACGAGTTGCTTGAAGATTTGGCGATCCTCGCCCTTGTTGATCGCTTCGAGATTGGCGCCGATCAGTTCGACGTTGTATTTCTCGAGGATGCCGTGGGCGTCGAGCTCAATGGCCGCGTTGAGCGCCGTCTGGCCGCCGAGCGTCGGCAGCAGAGCATCCGGACGCTCCTTGGCGATGATCGACTCGATGACTTGCCACGTGATGGGCTCGATGTACGTTGCGTCGGCGAAGTCTGGATCAGTCATGATCGTGGCCGGGTTCGAGTTCACCAGGATGACGCGGATGCCCTCTTCACGCAGCACTCGGCATGCTTGCGTTCCCGAGTAGTCAAACTCAGCGGCCTGACCGATAACGATTGGCCCGGAACCGATGACCAGTACCGACGAAATGTCTTGTCTCTTGGGCATTACTTGCTGTCCTTTGCGTTCTCGAGAACAAGGTCGCGGAACCTGTCGAAAAGATAATTGGCATCGTGAGGGCCAGAGGCGGCCTCTGGGTGGTACTGAACGGAGAATGCGGGGATGTCGAGCGCGCGCAATCCTTCAACGACGTTGTCATTGAGGTTGACGTGACTGACTTCTACGCGACCAAACCCCGCAGGCGACTGGCTGATCTCGCCAACGGGAGCATCGACGGCGAAGCCGTGGTTGTGTGAAGTGATTTCGGTGCGCAGGGTCTGCACGTCAATGACCGGCTGGTTGATCCCTCGGTGGCCGAAGGGCAGCTTGTAGGTGCCATAGCCGAGCGCGCGCCCCAAAAGCTGGTTGCCGAAGCAGATACCGAAGAACGGCAAGCCCTTCTTGAGCACCTCGGTGAGTAGCGCGACGTGGGCGTCGGATGCGGAGGGGTCTCCCGGTCCGTTCGAGTAGAAGACCGCAACTGGTTCGATAGCGAGCACGTCGTCGAAAGACACCGTCTGAGGCAACACGTGCACTTCGAAGCCACGCTCTGCCAGGTAGTTGAGGGTTGACGTTTTCACGCCGAGGTCGAGAACTGCGAGGCGACCGATGCTTTGGCCGATTGCGTCGACGACATAAGCCTCAGTGGTTGAGACTTCCGACGAGAGGCTGCGGCCGGTCATCTGAACCGTCTTTTTTACGGCGGCAAGTTGCTCGTCATCGCTCAGCTCAGCGTCGGAGCCGGAGAAGATCCCGCCGCGCATCGAACCAGAGTCACGAAGTCGACGAGTGATCGCACGCGTGTCTACGCCGCTGATTCCGACGACTCCCTGCTCGGTGAGTTGTGCATCAAGGGAGCCATCCGCACGATAGTTCGAAACAACCCGGCTCGCATCGCGAACCACAAATCCGGAGACCCAGATTCGTGATGACTCGGGGTCTTCTGAGTTCACGCCCGTGTTTCCGATGTGCGGCGCCGTCATTACGACGATCTGGCCCGCATAGCTGGGGTCGGTGATGGTCTCTTGGTAGCCCGTCATCCCCGTCGCGAAGACCACTTCGCCAAGTTTCTGACCGCGGGCGCCATAAGCCTGACCGCGATAGCGCGAGCCATCCTCCAGTACGAGTACTGCTGGTTCAAAGGTCACTTGGATCGCCTTTCATTGCCGACGACACTTTCGAGCGCCTGCTCGCAGGCCTCCGGGTCATCCATTCGGAAATAACTATCGACTTCGGTGCCATCGAGCGTCCACTCGATCACCTGAAGCCCGTTCTGCTCAACCACACGGTCGATGGTCCAAGATGCGCGCGAAAACGCTCTCAGATCGGCGCGCGGGATCCAGAGCTCTTGTGATCCCGCTCTGGCCACGATGATGCCCTCAGAGTGCGCGTCGATTCCGCAGTTTGCGCGGAATCCGAGGCCGTGAACATTGACACGGTTGAGCCGGTCGCCCGCGAGCGTTGTCGCGACGTACTTGCCGGTGAAACGTGGTTGACCTGTTGACAGTCCTGCCGGGGGCGCTGACGGCGCACCAATATGTGCTTGACGTCGCTTGCGCGAGTACCAGCCAGCAACCATCAAAAGGAGTAGGAATACGAGAAGACCGATCACGATCACCGTCGAGGCATCTTTAGACATTGTTCGCCTCCGTCGCTGCGATCTTCGCGTTGTTGGCAGTCTCGTCGGTGTCAACGACTTCGCCGTCCCGCACCGTCTCATAACCGTTGTGGATGGTCGTCATGACGCGACCAGGCAGCGTGCGGCCAAGATAGGGCGAGTTTGTGCCCTTGCCGCGCAACGACTCTGTCCTGAACTCGGAACGCGCGCTCGGATCGACCAACACGAGGTTGGCTGGCGCACCAACGGTGAATGGGGCGTCATAGCCATCGAGGCGACCGATCTGCGCTGGCTTCTGCGATAGAACGCGAGCGACATCGGCCCACATCAGCTGGCCGGTGTCGACGACGGCCTCTTGAACAACGTTGAGCGCCGACTCGAGCCCGACCATGCCGAAGGCAGCTTCTGCCCACGAGCATTCTTTCGCCTCGGGCGGGTGCGGTGCGTGGTCTGTCGCGACAATGTCAATCGTTCCGTCCGCAAGGGCTGCACGAAGCGCACGTACGTCTTCATCACGGCGCAGCGGTGGGTTTACTTTGAAGCGCGCGTCGTAGCCGCGAACGAGGTCTTCCGTGAGCAGCAGGTGATGCGGTGTGACCTCGGCAGTGACCGCAATCCCCCGCGCTTTGGCCCAGCGAATCACGTCAACCGAACCAGCGGTCGAGAGGTGACAGATGTGCAGGCGTGCTCCGACGTGCTCTGCGAGCAGAACGTCGCGGGCGATGATCGACTCTTCTGCGACGGCAGGCCACCCGGCCAGTCCGAGCTCGCTCGACACGGCACCCTCGTTCATTTGCGCATCAACGGTCAGGGTTGGTTCTTGAGCGTGCTGAGCTACCACTCCGTCGAAGGTTTTTACGTACTCGAGTGCCCGTCGCATGAGGAGGGCGTTATGGACGCACTTGCCGTCATCGGAGAAGACGCGCACTGCCGCTCGCGAGTTGGCCATTGCGCCAATCTCGGAAAGTTTTTCGCCAGCAAGCCCCTCAGTGACGGCGCCAATCGGACGAACCGTGGCGTAGCCGTGCGCGTCACCCAACGACTGAACCTGTTCGACCACGCCGGCAGTGTCTTGCACCGGCAGCGTGTTCGCCATCGCGAAGACTGCGGTAAATCCGCCTATTGCTGCCGCACGCGTGCCCGAAAGAACTGTTTCGCTCTGTTCAAAGCCTGGTTCACGCAAATGGGTGTGCAGATCGACGAGCCCAGGGAGGGCCTGCAGGCCGGATGCATCGATCGTGCGATCAGCCGAGCTCGAGTCCGTAAATACGCCGTGCTCAATCGTGAAATCGGCACGCTCGCCGTTCGGCAAGGTCGCGTTGACGATTCTGATACTCACGAGAGTCCTCTTCTCAGGGTTGATGCAGATACAGGGGCGGCGGGTGCGATTCCCACGCTCACCGCTCCACAGCTCCGGACAGCAAGTGATACAGCACCGACATTCTGACCGAGACGCCGTTCGCCACTTGCTCAAGCACTGTAGATTGTGGCGAATCTGCGGCTGCGGCCGAGATTTCGAGGCCGCGATTCATCGGCCCAGGGTGCATGACCATGCTACTTGCTGGCAGCGCACGCATCCGCTCGTCATTGAGACCCCACTGCTTCGAATATTCGCGGGCGTTGGGGAAGAATGCTGCAGCCATCCGCTCAGCCTGCACCCGCAACATCATGATGACGTCTGGACCCTGCGCAATGGCGTGATCAAGGTCATACGAGACCTGAACCGGCCAACCGCTGAGGTTCACGGGCAGGAGCGTCGCCGGAGCAACAAGTGTGACGTTTGCACCAAGAGTTGTCAGCAGCCAGACGTTAGATCGCGCAACCCGCGAGTGCACAATGTCACCGACGATTGTGACGCTCACACCATCGAGGTCCTTGCCGCGCGCGGCAGAACCATGCAGACGGCGGCGGATCGTGAAGGCATCGAGCAGAGCCTGCGTCGGATGTTCGTGCGTGCCGTCGCCAGCATTCACAATGCCAGCATCGATCCATCCGCTATCGGCGAGGGTTTTTGGCGCGCCAGAAGCCCAGTGACGCACGACTACCGCGTCCGCGCCCATCGCAGCAAGCGTCTGAGCGGTGTCCTTCAGGTTCTCGCCCTTTGACACGCTCGACCCCTTGGCAGCGAAGTTGATCACATCAGCACTCAAGCGTTTCGCTGCGGCCTCAAAGGAGATCCGGGTGCGGGTTGAATCTTCGAAGAAGAGGTTGATTACGGTCTTGCCACGAAGCGTCGGAAGCTTCTTGACCTCGCGCTCGGAGACCTCGGCCATGTCTTCTGCGACATCGAGAATCGCAATTGCTTCGTCACGCGGCAACCCCTGCGTAGTAAGTAGGTGTCTCATCCGATCGTCACCTCATCGTGTCCGTCGATTTCTTCAAGCCGAACGTTGATTCGTTCCTCGGCAGAGCTCGGAAGGTTCTTGCCAACAAAGTCGGCCCGGATGGGCAGCTCACGGTGACCTCGGTCGACAAGCACAGCCAACCGTACGGAACGCGGTCTGCCGAGAGAGCCAATTGCATCGAGGGCAGCTCGAATGGTTCGGCCCGAATACAAGACATCATCAACGAGAACGACGGTCTTGCCGTCGATTCCTCCGCTGGGGATGTCGGTCGGTCCCGTCGCCCGGATGGGGTTCTGTGCGAGATCATCGCGGTACATGGTCACATCTAGTGCACCAGTAGGGATGACCGCAGAGTCGACCGACTGGATGATCGACGAAATTCTTCGGGCGAGGGTGACCCCGCGAGTCGGAATACCTAGGATGACGAGATCGTCGGAGCCGCGATTGGACTCAAGGATTTCGTGGGAAATGCGAGTCAACGCTCGGGTGATATCAGCATGCTGCAGCACGGTACGTGCAGACATTCTGACCTCCTTCCCCGCCTCTCTGGACGGAATTTAAAGGAAATCTGTTTCGTCGACTATAGCGTGCCGAGGTGGGCAGTTCATACTCGCCTGCGTCGGATCTACGAACCCCAACGCTTGAGCAAGAAACGTTCGAGCAATCCGACAGCGGTATCAGTGAGTTTTCCGAGCAGTCCAAGCAAGATGATCGTGAGGAACAGCCGATCAATGCGGCCGTTCTGTTGCGAATCCACGAGCAAATATCCGAGGCCCAAGGACGCTCCGAGCAACTCCCCCGGCGACCAAGAACAACCACGCCTGCGCAAGCGCGAGCCGCAGCGAGGAAATTACTGCCGGCACAACAGCAGGCAACTGCACGAGGCTCAGTAGTGCCGGACCAGAGTAGCCGTAGCTCTTTCCCAGTTCCACGAGGTGAGCATCCACGTGTCGTAGCGCTGAAGCGACAGTCGTGTACACCGGAAAGAACGCCCCGATCGCAATGAGCGCGACCTTCGGGTCTTCGCCATACCCGAGGTAGAGACCGAGCAACGGCACCCAGGCGAGTGACGGCACCGCGCGCAGGGCACCGAGCGTCGGCGCAAAAAGTTCCGAGACCCGCGATGACAAGCCAACAATCGCGGCGAGCACCAGACCGATGACGGATCCAGCCGCGAAACCCAACAGTACGCGCTGGGTCGAAATCGCTACATGCTGATAGAGCGCCCCTCGCTCATAAAGATCTACGCCAGCTGCCCAGACGCTGAGTGGTGTCGGCAGACGATAGCTCGCCACGAGACCCGAGGTTGCGATTGTTTGCCAAAGTAGGACCAAAGCAATGGGAATCACCGCTCCCAAAATTGTTGAGCGCACCCAGTCGCGTCGGCGATGCGGGGAGGCAAGATTAGGTGCCGGAACGGCCTCGACGTTGTTCACGACGGGCCGTTCCAACACGCGGGGCTCACTACTCGGTGACACGGTTCGGATCCGCACCGTCGACGTACGACGTCTCGAAGAGCGACGCGAGGGCGTCATCAATCTGCGACTGCTCGGCGACAGCACCGGAGTCGACAAAAATCGGACCAATCACGTTGAGCACATCGAGCTGCTTCTGGCCAGGCGCAGGGTCGATGGCCAAGTTCGTGCGCTCAAGCAACACGGAGTTGGCGATCGGAAGATCGATACCGGCGACATCGGCGAAGATCGCAGCAGCGTCATCGGGGCTGTCAGCGGCCCACTGGCGTGCCTTTTCGTAGGCATCGACAACGAGCTGCGCGAAGTCAGGCGACTCCTCCAGGAAGCCCTCAGTCGCGTTCAGGAATCCGTAGCTATTGAAGTCAGGGTTGTCGTAGACGATGCGCGAGCCAGCGTTCACAACGGATGCGCTCATGAGGGGGTCGAGTCCTGCCCACGCATCCACGGCTCCCGATTCCAAGGCAATCTTTCCATCAGCGTGCTGAAGCTGCGTGATCGTGACTTCGTCTAGGCCGATGCCCGCTTCTGCGAGAGTCTGAAGCAGGAAGAAGTAGGGATCGGTTCCGGCGTTTGCCCCGATGTTCTTGCCACGCAGGTCATCAGCGGACTGAATGGGAGAATCCGCTGGTACGACAATGGCGGACCAGTTCGGCTGCGAGTACACGTCGACCGTCTTGATCGGTGAACCATTCGCTCGCGCGAGAAGTGCGGCAGAACCAGCGGTCGAGCCAATGTCTAGAGCACCGGCGCGCAGCGCGTCGTTCGCTGCCGCCGAACCGGAGGACTGAATCCAGGTAACCTCCACGTCATCGCCGAGGGTCTCTTCTAGCCAACCCTCTTCCTTGATGATGAGGCTCAGCGGGTTGTAGGTGGCGAAATCGACCGCAAGCTTGTCGCTGCTCCAACCACCAGCGTTGTTCGCGACTTCAGGAGCGAGAGATGAACCTTCGCCAGCGACGCAGCCAGACAGTCCGAGCGTTAGCGCAACGGCACCGGCGGCGACGGTAGAGAAGAGAGATCGGCGAGACATAATTTCCTTCGAGGGTGAGAGTGGGTGAGGAGAGAAGTTGGGGTGCTAATGAGAAGAGTGATGATGGGTAGGAACCCCGAGGCCTTCGAGCAGTTCGGCGCGGAGTTCCGCAAGGTCTCCGCTGCCACGGTCTCGGGGTCGTACACCGGGAACAGTGACGGTCGAGCGGATACTCGACAGTTCGCCCGAGTTTTCGGGCACAATTGCGCCAACAGAATCACGCGATCAGCGAGGTAGCGCGCTTCGTCAACGTCGTGAGTGACGATGACGATTGTGGCCGGTTCTACTGCGTGGAGTTCGAGGAGTAGATCTTGCATCGCAAGCCTCGTCAGGGCATCGAGAGCACCGAAAGGCTCATCGAGGAGAAGTACGCCTGGCCGACGAGCCAACGCGCGGGCCAAGGACACGCGCTGCGCCATGCCACCGGAAATTTCGCGCGGTCGAAGATGAGCCGAAGCAGAAAGTTTGACCAACTCAAGAAGGTCAGCGACGCGGTCAGCATCATCGCTAGTGCGCTTGCCCCGCGGAAGCCCGACCTCCACATTGCGCGTGATCGAACGCCACGGAAGTAGGCGTGGCTCTTGGAAGGCGATCGCCGAGCGCGCGTCGAGGCCAGTAACCGGCGCTCCGCCGATGTCTATCGTGCCACTGGTAGGAGAATCCAGCCCGCCGATGTGTCGAAGAAGCGTCGACTTGCCACATCCGGAAGGTCCGATGAGCACGACAATTTCACCGGCAGTGATGTCAAGGTCAATTCCGCTGAGCACACGACGCTCGCCAAAGCTTCGCGACAATTCGCGAATGGAGACGGACAGCGCATCGGCTGCGGCGTAGGGATGAAGAACTCATGCCTGAACGCTAGAACCACGGCGTCGTGATCGCTATCCGCGCCGTAACGTAGCGTCACGCAACCGCGTAACGCTACGTCATAGAACGTCGATTATTCGTTGCTGGCAGCGATCCGACCGAGCAGACCATTGATGAAACCAGCAGAGTCCTCGGTGGAGAGAACTTTGGCAGACTCCACTGCTTCAGAGATAGCTACTCCGGCAGGGACTTCATCGTTGTACAGAATTTCCCAGAGACCAATACGCAAGAGCGCGCGGTCGACGGCGGGCATCCGGTTCAACGGCCAGCCCTGTGAATACGTCTCGATCAGTTCGTCGATTTCGTCGCCATGTTCGGTGATGCCTGTGACGACTTGCTGGGCGTAAGCCCACGATGTTGCGCGCGCGGGATCATTCAACGCGCGCGATGACTCTGCCGCCAGCGCCTCGTTGATGCTTTCGCCGCGGACGTCTGCACCGTACATAAGGTCAAGTGCGCGCTTGCGCGCCTTGCTACGTGCCCCCATTTAGTCGTTCACGCGACCAAGGTAGCTGCCGTCACGAGTGTCTACTTTGACCTTGGTGCCCTGTTCAAGGAACAAGGGAACCTGAATCTGGTAGCCAGTCTCGACGGTGGCGGGCTTGCTGCCGCCGGTTGAGCGGTCGCCCTGAAGACCAGGCTCGGTGTACGTGATTTCGAGAACCACGGATGCCGGCAATTCCACATACAGAGGCTCGCTGTTGTGCAGCGCGATGGTGACGTTCTGGCTCTCCAGCATGAAGTTGGCAGCGTCTCCAACCGCAGCAGCACTCACGGTGATCTGGTCGTAGTCACTCGTGTTCATGAACACGAAGTTTTCGCCATCCTTGTACAGGTACTGGAACTCGGAGCGGTCAACGGTTTCGACCTCGATCTTCGCCCCAGCATTGAACGTGCGGTCGACTGTCTTGCCCGAGCGTACGTTCTTCACTTTGGTGCGCACGAAGGCGCCACCCTTGCCAGGCTTGACGTGTTGGAACTCGATAACGGTCCACAAACCACCGTCCATGTTGAGAACGACGCCGTTCCTGATGTCAGCGGTAGAGGCCATGCGTAAATCCGTTTCTGTTATCGAGCAAAAGCGCGGTTCAGTCGCGAAGGCGACAAATGCGACGTTCGAGTCTAACTGAGTCGCCGAGCCACCGCGTCAAGGCCCAAGATGTAGGAGTCAAAGCCAAATCCTGCAATCACGCCAGTGGCAACACCCGAGATGACGCTCGTGTGGCGGAACTCCTCGCGAGCGTGCGGGTTCGTGATGTGAACTTCGACCAACGGCAGCCCGGCGCCCGTAACCTGGGCTGCGGCATCCCGCAGCGCGTACGAGTAATGAGTGAAGGCAGCGGGATTCATGATTACCGGCGATGCTGTATCGACGGCCTCATGCAGCCACGAGATCAGCTCGGTCTCGCTATCGGTTTGACGAAAATCGATCGACACAGAGTCGGCATTGGGCAACGCCGAGGCGTGAGCCTCAAGGGCCTCACGCAACTCGACGAGCGTTCCGCCGCCATACACGTCAGGCTCTCTGCTGCCGAGCCGACCAAGATTGGGTCCGTTGAGGACAAGTACTGTAGTCACCGCTCCACTCTAGCGAGGCTGCTGCCCGCTAGACCCCGACTTCCTGATAAGCCGAAAAGAGCATGGCCTCATCTGGGCCGTTGAGCATCGTCGGACGACCGACTGCGTCAAGCACAACGAATCGAATCATCCCGGCTCGCGCTTTCTTATCGCGTTGCATCGTTGCCAGAAGCGTTTTCCAGCGGCCAAGCGGGTAGTCGATAGGCAGGCTGAGCGATTTCAGGATGCTGCGATGCCGATCGACCGCCTCCGAGCTCAGCGAGCCGGCGAGGTGCGCAAGTTCCGCGGCAAAGACCATCCCGACTGACACAGCAGCACCGTGACGCCAGCGATAACGCTCAGCATGTTCAATGGCATGGCCAAGGGTGTGGCCATAATTCAAGATCTCGCGCAGCCCGGTCTCAGTGAAGTCCTCGCCGACGACTCGAGCCTTGAGCCCGATCGACAGTTCGACGACTCGACGGAATTGCTCAGAATATGGATCGATGACCTTCTCGACATCTGCCTCGATGATGTCAAGAATCTCCGGCTCACCGATGAACCCGCACTTCACGATCTCGGCAAAGCCAGCGAGCATCTCGTTGTGGGGAAGATCGTCCAACACATCAAGGTCGGCGACGACAACACTCGGTGCGTAAAAAGCGCCAACCAAGTTCTTTCCCTCGGCCGTATTGATGCCCGTCTTTCCGCCAACGGCAGCATCAACCATTCCAGCGACACTTGTCGGGCACTGGATGAGCTGCACACCGCGTAGCCAGGTCGCCGCGACGAAACCGGCAAGATCGGTCGATGCCCCACCGCCGAAGCCAATCACGGCATCCGTTCGAGTGAAATCGGACTGGCCCATGATTTGCCAGCAGAATGCGGCAACTTCGATGCGCTTGGCATCTTCGGCATCCGGGACTTCGGCCAAGAGCACTTCGTAGTGCTCCGAGAGTGACTCCCTCAGGGTATTAGCTCGAGCGCCCAAGGTTGCCGGGTAAATGATGAGCACCTTTGCCACGCGCGGGCCAAGCTGCTCGGCGAGCTGTGGCAGCAACCCGCGCCCGATCAAAACGTTGTATGGGTGGGTTCCTGGTACGGCAATTGCGGTAGTTTCCGTCGTCATTGTTGTTGGGTTCCCAACCAGTCGGCGATCTCGCGCGCAACTTTTTCCATAGGAATGAGTGATGTATCGATGGTGAGGGACGACAATTCGTCATAGATCGGACGACGGGCGGCGACGAGCGTCTCCCACTCGTCCGCATTCTTCGCCAGCGGTCGACGACTGCCAGCAATGCGCAATCGAGCCGCGGCCTTCGACATCGTCAACTGAACAACGCGGTGCGACGCCAGATCAGCACGCGTATCGGGGTTCAGGACTGCTCCCCCACCCAGGGTGACTACGGCAGGCTGAAGCAACGCATCAGCGACCGCCTCGCGCTCCCGCTCCCGAAAGTACTCTTCGCCGAATTCAGCAAACAGTTCGGGAATCGGACCATGCGATGCGACGACTACTTTGTCGGTGTCGATCAGTGGGGCATCCAGAATCTTTGCAAGTCTCTTGCCCGCACGCGTCTTTCCCGAACCCGGTGCACCGATGATGACAACGATCGCTCCGCCGTCATTGATCATGGGTAGCCCGTGTCGTTTGCAGAGCATCAGGGATCGACGCGAGGTAGGAGTCAAGGTTCCTCTTGGTCTCACCGAGCGAGTCACCGCCGAACTTCTCAAGTACAGAGTTAGCAAGGGTGAGGGCAACCATCGCTTCGGCAACAACGCCGGCCGCGGGAACCGCGCACACGTCGGAACGCTGGTGATGCGCAATTGCGGCCTCACCTGTCGCGATATCGACGGTACGAAGCGCGCGAGGAACTGTCGAGATTGGTTTCATCGCTGCACGAACTCGCAATACCGTGCCTGTGGTCATACCGCCTTCGATGCCGCCGGCACGGTCGCTCTCTCGAGCGATGCCGTCAGCAGAATGTACGAGCTCGTCGTGTGCGACAGAGCCGCGACGCTTCGCGGTCTCAAAACCATCGCCAACTTCAACACCTTTGATCGCTTGAACACCCATGAGGGCTGCGGAGAGCTGCGCATCGAGCCGACGATCCCAGTGGGTGTAAGAACCAAGCCCTGGCGGCAAACCGTAAGCAAGAACTTCGACGACACCGCCGAGGGTGTCACCATCCTCATGAGCCAGATCGACCTCGGCAACCATCCGTTCGGACGTCGCGGGGTCGAAACAGCGCAAAAGATCTGCGTCGAGGGTAGCTACATCGCTCGGGGTTGGTAGTGCACTGTCGTCAGGCGCACGAACTGAGCCGATCGACAGAGTGTGGCTGACCAATCTGATACCGAGACCGTCGAGGAAGGCACGGGCTACCGCTCCGAGAGCAACGCGCGCTGCCGTCTCACGAGCGCTCGCACGCTCAAGCACGTTGCGCGATTCTTCAAAATCGTACTTTTGCATTCCGACCAGATCCGCGTGGCCCGGTCGAGGGCGCGTAAGCGCAGCGCCTCGGCCCTTGGGCAGGGATTCAGCATCAACGGGAACAGGGCTCATGACATCGACCCAACGCGGCCACTCGGTGTTTCCGATCCGCAGGGCGACAGGGCTACCCATCGTGAGTCCGAAACGAATTCCGCCGCTCAGCGTCAACTCATCCTGCTCGAACTTCATCCGAGCACCACGACCGTAGCCAAGCGTGCGACGCACGAGATCCGCCTGAATTTGTTCGGGTGAGATCGGGACGCCAGAAGGCATTCCCTCAAGAATTGCAACCAATTCTGGGCCGTGCGATTCACCGGCCGTTAACCATCGAAGCATGCGTCAATCCTCCCACACGAGTGAGCGAGCCTCTCGCGCATTCAAACTCCGCGACGGCACTGTTCAGTGCTGTTGCGTGAGCTCAAGCGCGGAACGCATTGCGTCGATCGCGTCAGCCTCCCGCAACAAGGGTTGATCGGGCGAGCCACCAGAGAAGATCCGTACTTGAGCGATCGCCTGATTGATGAGCAAGTCATGCCCAGAAATTACGGTCCCGCCAGCCGTATACCAGTCGGACGCGATGGCGCTCGGCCACGGGTCGTACGCGACATCGAACAGTGCTGTTGAGGTTCGCAGAGACTCTTCGAACACGAGATCCATTGTTCCGCCAGGAACGGTACTGATGATCGCAGTCGGTGGCGTAGCGGACGCCGGGCTCTCGCCCCAACCGCGCACCGTAACGCTCACGCCCAGTGTTTGTGCGAGTTGCTCGAGCACCGCCGCCTTTGCTGGAGTACGAGCGATAATCTCGATGCTCGTCGCTCCCAGTCGAGCGGATGCAACCATCAACGACGCCGCCGTGGCTCCTGCCCCCACGATCCACACCGAATCCAGTTGCCCGATTCCTGCATCGAGAAAGCTCCGCATTGCGCCCTCGACATCAGTGTTAAAGCCGCGAACACCTGCGTCGGAGATTACGACCGTATTCGCTCCCCCGACTAGGCCGACGAGCGGGTCGGCCCAGTCGAGCAGCGGTACCACATCTCGCTTGAGCGGCATCGTGAGCGAGAGCCCCCGCCATTGCGAATCGAGCGAAGCCAAAAATGAGGGAAGCGACTCCCCCGACACTTCAATGGGGTCGTACGTCCAGTCGAAACCGAGCGTCGCGTAGGCGGCGCGATGGATGACCGGGCTCAGCGAGTGCGCGATCGGCGATCCAAGAACAGCGAGCCTCGTGCGTGAAGACTCCGGAGTGGCTGCGGGTGTCACGGAGGCGCTCAACAATAGCTTCCGTTCTCCTCACTTGCCGCACACCAGTCACGCAATTGCTGCGCAGATGCTTCGTGGGCTTCAGCGGTGGTGTTGAATACCGTCTCACCTGTCTTGAGATTGATCGGAACGAAGAACAACCAATCACCTTCGGCTGGATTCAGCGCGGCATCGATCGCGAGTTCACCTGGCAAGCCGATCGGGCCGACCGGTAGGCCGAGATTCGCGTAGGTGTTGTACGGGTTACTGGCGTCTGCGCGTTCAGCATCCGTCGTCCACACCGTGTGGAGGTTGCCGGTTCCGTAGGCAACAGTAGCGTCTGACTGTAGGAGCGTGTCCTGATCGAGACGGTTGTAGAACACTCGTGAGATCTTGTAGAAGTCATCGGTGTTCGGGCCGGCCTCGCGTTGGATGAGAGCGGCCATCGTCAGTATTCGGTGACGGTCTTCTACCGCAACACCAGCCGCATCCAACTTCTCGTACATCGTATTGACCATCAGGTCGAGCACAACGTAGGGGTCCTGGCTGCCGTCAATCTCATACGTCGCCGGGAATAGATAACCTTCGAGGCTCGGTGCCTCGGCAGGCAGACCGAAGTGCGCAAGATCTTCGGATGCTGCCTGCAGTTCCGCCAGTGGGATTCCCGAAGTTTCGGAGATAATTTCAAGCGCATTGGGAAGAATCGTGCCCTCAGTAATAAGGATGCGATCGGTCACCTTGTTTTCGGAGTTGAGCAGCGCGTCGAGTGCAGACTGTGCACTCATTTCCCCCTGCAGGGCATAGTTTCCTGGAAAGAAAATTGGGTCGCTCTCTTGCGCAAGGAGCAGATCGTAGAAAGCGTCGAAACTCATCGTCACGCCCGCTTCATTCAGGGAGCGCGCGATATCCGAACCGATGTCGTCTGAATTGACCGTCACGATGACTTCTTCACCGTTGCCGGAGCCGTCGAAATCGTTGGCCAGCTCCCAGCCAAATACCTCGCGAATCTTGTTTTCGTAGTTTGTCCAGCCGTAAACGGCGACAGCGGCCCCGGCAATTGCAACCAGCAGGACAGGGAGGCCGATGATGAGCCAGAGACGCCGCCTACTTCGCGCTGGTCCCGCGTCGCCAGACGACTCGCCCGTCGATTGCGCCGCCGCTGCGGTTTCGTCCTGTTGCGGCGACCTGGAGATACGCGCCGCTTCGGCTTCGCGTGCTTGACGCCGTGTCAGTGGCGGTTCGTCCTTCGTGGCGTTGTCCGAAACGAGCGGAGTACCTGTCGGGTCGTTGGCTGTTTGTGATCGCGCTGATTTCGGCTCAGGCATCTCCGGCTGTTCAGAAAAAATATCGTCCCAGTTCGGTTCATCAGCCATAGTTCAGGATCCTAGCGTCGGTTCGACGAGCTCTCCCGGCGGACGCGCTGCCGATCGCTCGAAGTCGAGGGCGTGTTGCAAAATTATAACGGCGGCAACCTGATCAACTACCGAGCGGGAGTTCTTCGCCGTTCGACCGGATGCGCGCAGCGCCGATTGCGCACTCATCGTCGTCATGCGCTCATCAACAAGACGCACAGAAAGCTCAGTACTGTCGGCAAGTTGCTGCGCGAACTCGCGGGCATCCGCCGTTGACGGAGTGTCTCTACCGGACAGGGCAATCGGCAGGCCGACAACCAGCTCAACGGCATCGTACTCACTCGCGAACGCCAGTATCGTCGTGATGCATTTTGCAGATCGCTGCACTGTCTCGACTGGCGTCGCGATCATGCCGTGGGGGTCGCTGCGTGCAACGCCGACACGGACTTTGCCGACGTCGATCCCCAAACGAGTTCCGGTGCGCACAGGCTATTCCGAGAGTGTCGCAGAAATCAGTGCGAGTGCGTCAGGGATAGCTTCGGGGTTCGCCCCGCCGCCCTGAGCAATGTCAGCCTTACCGCCACCGCCACCACCCAAGACTCCTGCCGCTGCCTTTGCGAGTGCGCCTGCGGCAAAACCGTGGGCGCGGGAAGCGTCGTTGGTCGCAACAATTACGGCTGGCTTGTCTCCAACTGTCGCCGCGAGAGCAACCACCGCGGCTTCGGCGCCCATTCGTTCGCGGACCGACTGTACGAGCCCGCGCAGGTCATCAGTCGATGGAAGCTCTCCAACATTCTCGACGACCGCCTTGACGGAACCGAACACTCTGGCTGACTCAACGAGGGTTGGTACGCGCTGTGACAACTGACCGGCTTCAAGCTGCGCAATCTTGCGCTCGGCCGACTTCAAGTTCGCCATGAGCTCTGCAATGCGGTCGGGAAGCTGCTCGCGGGGTGTCTTCACGTTGGCGGTCAGTTCTGACACAATTGCGCGCTCCGCAGCAAAGTTGCGGAAAGCATTCATCCCGACGAGCGACTCAACTCGGCGGTTTGATGAGCCGACAGACGACTCACCGACGAGCGAAATCAGCCCGATTTCGGACGAGCGGGCTACGTGCGTTCCGGCACAGAGCTCGAGAGACCAGGGACCACCGATGTCAACCACGCGAACAGTGTCGCCATATTTTTCACCGAAGAGTGCCATCGCGCCGAGGTCTTTTGCGTCATCGAGGGCCATAATCCGCGTTGAAACTTCAAGGTTGTCGCGCACCGCAGTGTTCGCTACTTCTTCGATTTCAGACTTCGTCTCGGTAGACAGGGCCTGCGACCACGAAAAGTCCAAACGCATGTAGCCGGCTTTGTTGTACGAGCCTGACTGGTGTGCGTCATTACCAAGAATTTGGCGCAGTGCGGCGTGGATCACGTGGGTCGCAGAGTGCGCCTGCGTCGCCCCGCGGCGCCACTCTGTATCAACAAGCGCGGTTGCCGGGTCTCCGACTCCTACCTCGCCAGAAGTGACATGCACTTTGTGGCTGATGAGTCCCTTTACCGGGCGTTGGACATCGAGGACGTCTAGGTGGAAGCTAGCGCCGACAATCGTGCCGGCATCCGCTTCTTGACCGCCCGATTCTGCGTAGAGCGAGGTTTCCGCGAGGATCACTTCAGCAGTTTGACCGGCCGTTGCGCGAGATACCGAGACGCCGTCGACGATAATGCCGATCACGCTTGATTCGGTTTCGAGGCTCTCATATCCGGTGAAGGTTGTTTCGCCGTGTGCCCGGAATGCGCCGTAAACGGAGAGGTCGGCGAGGTACTGCTTCTTGGAGCTTGCATCGGCTTTTGCGCGGTCGCGCTGGTGCTTCATGAGCGTGTCGAAGGCGTCACGATCCACGGAGAGCCCTGCCTCTGCTGCCATTTCGAGCGTGAGGTCGATCGGGAATCCGAACGTGTCGTGCAGAAGGAAAGCGGTGTCGCTTGGTAGCTCCGACGCGCCGGAGTTCTTGGTGTGCTCAACGGCGGTGTCGAGGATCGTGGTTCCGCTGGCAAGAGTGCGCAAGAAGGTGTCTTCTTCGGCGAGGACAACGCGCGAGATGCGGCTGTAATCTTTCTCAACCTCGGGGTAGGCAGCTTTCATCGCATCACGTGACGCGGGAAAGAGTTCTGCAAACGTCGTGCCCTCGACGCCCAGTAGGCGCATTGCGCGCACCGTTCGACGCAGAAGGCGCCGCAGAACGTAGCCGCGACCTTCATTGCTTGGAGTTACACCGTCTGCAATAAGCATGAGGCTGGATCGCACGTGGTCTGCGACAACGCGCAAGC
>Ga0307486_1001062_pt1 | contig 22320 bp, 20 predicted proteins | sample CBIW02metaG_FD_203663 | JGI IMG/M metagenome (GOLD analysis project Ga0307486, IMG submission 203663) | Sea-ice brine microbial communities from Beaufort Sea near Barrow, Alaska, United States - CBIW 0.2 | ecosystem: Environmental > Aquatic > Marine > Coastal | place: USA: Alaska | collected...
CCTCGGTGTTGCCGAGCTTTGTTTTAGTCTGACCCTCGAATTGTGGCTCGGCCAACTTGATCGACACAACGGCAGTCAGGCCCTCGCGAACGTCGTCACCGGTAAGGTTATCGTCTTTATCTTTCAGAATGCCCTTTTCGCGCGCGTACCTATTGACCAGCGTGGTGAGCGCGGAGCGGAAGCCTTCTTCGTGGGTGCCACCCTCGTGAGTGTTGATGGTGTTGGCATAGGTATGAACACTCTCGGTATAGCCGGTCGTCCACTGCATTGCTACCTCGAGCGCCATTTTGCGATCGTGGTCTTCCCAATCAAAGGAGATGATCTCGTCGTTGACGAGATCAGCTTTCTTGGCGCGGTTGAGGTATTCGACGTAATCGACCAGACCCTTGTCATATTTGAAGGTATTGGTCACAGCTTTGCCATCATCGGTGCGGTGAGCCTCGCGCTCATCCGTCAAAGTAAGGCGAAGTCCCTTGTTCAGAAAACCCATCTGCTGAAAACGTGCCCGCAGAGTTTCGTAGTCGAATTCGACGGTCTCAAAGGTTTCGGCACTCGGCCAGAACGTTATGGTCGTTCCGGTGTGTTCATTAGCTTCGCCCTGTTGCAGGGGAGCGTTCGGAACACCATTGGCAAAGCTTTGCCGCCAAATGAAGCCCTGTCGCCGTACCTCAACTTCAAGGCGACTGGATAAAGCGTTTACGACAGAACTACCGACGCCATGCAAACCACCGGATACGGAGTAACCGCCGCCGCCGAATTTACCCCCGGCGTGCAGAACTGTCAGCACTACCTCGACAGTCGAACGACCTTCCGCCTTGTGAATATCCACCGGGATACCACGACCGTTGTCTTCAACGCGAATGGCGCCATCAGCAAGGATGCGTATGTCGATAGCGTCGCAGTGGCCGGCGAGCGCTTCGTCGACGGAGTTGTCAACAATTTCATAAACGAGGTGGTGAAGCCCTCGTGGGCCGGTGGAGCCGATATACATTCCGGGGCGCTTGCGAACGGCTTCCAGGCCTTCAAGAACCTGGATATCGTCGGCACCGTACTCGTGCTCCGGCTCCCGCCCCGCATCAATCGGGGATATATCTGGGGACGTGCGTTCGGGCGTCGGTTCAACTGTCATCTGAAATTAGGCTCCTGACCATCGCACGGGCGACCATTCAGTCTACCAAACGGGGGGCGTTGAACCGGCCATAATCGCGGTTTCACGCGTTTTGTTCAAGGCCTTGACCGTTCTCGTCGGATTACCCGTAGGTATCGCGCGGGCCACGCCCTGCTATTGACCTGGGACCTTTTTTCCACGACGGTGCGTTGGGGCCCTGAAACCGAATTGACTGGATGCCCGCTTCCGGATAGCGGGTAGAGATATGTTCCATGATTACGTTACGCATCAAGCGTAGTTGGGTGGCCCATGCTGTCGACTCACAGTGCACCGTGAGCACTCCATCATCGATGCCCGCCGGCGTTGAATGATTGGCGGTTTCTTCCCCGGCTAAATCTCCCCAAGATGCCAGCAGTTCCGATTGAGCCAGCGGTGAGTTCCACCCGAGCTGCATGGTGAGGGAATTGATAGTGTCACCAAGCCCCTGAGGGTCTCGGCCGATTCCGAACGAAACGCTGGAGCCGGCAACGGGAGCACTTTTTCTACGACCACGTGAGCGGCGGGCATTGGGATCACCGAAAACACTCTTGAATCGCAGATAAACTTGGGTGGCTTCACTGGAGGTAGATTCCAGTGAAATCCTCGCCGGAGTGGTTTCACGTGGAACATTGCGATCATCCATCAATGACAGTTCCGGCTTGGATATGAATCGTGTTTGCAATAAGTGATTGAGGTACGTCTTCAAGTACTGCCGCAGTAATCAGAACTTGCTCGAATGATGCGATTGCGGTCGCCAATCGAGAGCGGCGATTCAGGTCAAGTTCAGCAAACACATCATCCAGGATTAAGACAGGGTCACCACTGGCCGAGTCCTGGCGCAACAGCGATGCAGACGCAAGTTTCAACGACAGCGCAAACGACCATGATTCCCCATGACTGGCGTACCCCTTGGCCGGCAGTCCGTTGAGCATGAATATCAGGTCATCACGATGCGGCCCAGCGAGGGTAATTCCGCGTTCAAGCTCCCGCTTACGCAGTCCCGTCAGTGCGGCACGAAAGGCTTCTTTCGTAGAGGACTGCGCCGCATTTACTCCCGCCGAAGCAATCGTTGGCGAGACGAAACTCAGATCGGAATCTTCATCGGCACCCAAAATACTCAGGCTGGCCACCAGTGCTGGGCCGTGATCCTCATTCACAACCGCCCGGTAGGCCGCTCGCACCGGCTCACCAAGTAAGTGCACGAGCTTGGCACGCTCATCAATAATTTCAGAACCAAACTCCACCAGACGTTCGTCCCAGATGTCCAGAGTAGTTAGAGAAGTTCCACGCACTCCCGAAGCACGAACCGATTTTAAAAGAGTATTTCGTTGCTTGAGGACCCGCTCATAATCACTGATCACAGCAGCGAGCCGAGGCGTTCGCAGAACCAATAACTGATCGATGAATTTACGGCGTCCGGAAGGATCTCCGCGCACCAGCGCCAAGTCCTCGGGCGCAAACACAACGCTCGAAAAATATCGGGGAAGATCACGCGTCTTGATGACGGACCGATTGACCTGCGCACGATTTTGGCCGGTGCGATTCAATTGCACCTCGGCCAGAATATCGCGCCCGTTGTATTCGAGCCTCGCCCGAATAATTCCGGCCTCTTGGCCGGCACGGATCATAGCTTTATCAGAAGAAACACGGTGCGAACCTAGAGTGCTGAGAAAGCCAAGTGCCTCAACCAAATTTGTTTTTCCTTGGCCATTACGGCCGACAATGAGGTTTGAACCCGGAACAAAACTGACTTCAGCAAGCGCGTAATTACGAAAGTCAGTGAGTGAAAGATGGGTGACCCGCACCGGCGTTAGCGCAACAGCAGGTTGGGCTGGAGGAGGTATTTATAGCTATCCGCCCCAGCCTGCTCACGTGATGTCTGGCTGGTGATGAGTACAGGCCCCGGCTTATTGGGGTTGTCTGTTTTCGTAAATGAGATGCGCACGAATTCAGACCGCACGGCACCGAGTCCATCGAGGAGAAATTGTGGTTTGAGTGAGACAACGGTTTCCGTGCCGGACAAGATGGCATCAATTGTTTCCGACGCCTGGGCCTGCTCAGAGCCCACGGCTTCCAGTGTTACCCCATCTGTACCGAAGGTAAACCGAAGTGCTGCTTCGCGTTCCAGAACGAGCTGCACGCGCCGCGTTGCTTCGATCAAATCGGCCGTGTTCATGACTGCGTAGTTGTCAACAGCGGTAGGAAACAATCGGCGAACGGGCGGGAAATTGCCCTTGATAAGTAACGATGTAACAGTCTTCTGATTCGCAGTAAAGGCGATCAATTCACGGTCGTCGCTGTTAGTGATAGCGACGGATATGGTGCCGCTGTGGCCGAAAGTTTTTCCAACTTCTTGCAGTGTGCGAGCGGGAACGAGAGCTGTAATCGTTGTTTCGACGGTATTGGTTCCCGGGTCCCAATCAATGTCACGAACAGCCACTCGATAACGGTCGGTTGCCACCAGGCTCAAACTATTTGCGGTCACTTCCAATTGCACCCCCGTTATTACGGGCGTTACATCGTCGCGAGATGCAGCGACGGCCACCTGCGCAACGGCAGCGGCAAATTCTTCGGCCGGAACCAGCCCCGATTGGGTGCTCACGATGGGAATGCTGGGGTATTCCTCAACGGGCATTGATAGCAGCGTGAAACTAGCGGAGCCGCAACTGACCTTGATGCGCGAATTTTCTGTGGAAAACCGAACCGGGGCGTTCGGAAGCCGACTGGCGATTTCGGCCAGAAGTCGGCCAGAGACCAGAACACGACCAGGTTCTTCGACTTCGGCGACGATTTCTGTTCGTGCAGAGACTTCGTAGTCAAACGACGACAGAATCAGGCCGCTGGTCGTAGCTTCAATGAGCACACCACTGAGAATCGGCAGAGTTGTTCGCTGGGGCAGAAGCTTGACCGCGAAGGACACGGCTTCGCTAAAGACGTCCCGATTGGCCTGAAATCTCACAGAAAACATTCCTTGCGTTCGGCGGGTGGATGGGTGCGCCTCAATGCTAGCTGTTGTCATGAGACTCGGGGAGACCTCGAGGGGTTGGAGCTTTTTTGTCAAGGTTGTCGGGGAGAGTCAGGTTAAAGAATTCTTGTTAATCTTCTTAACCGTTGTGGAAACTGTGGATAACTCTGTGGATACCGCTCCGACACTGAGAACTACACGCTTGTAAGTTGTGGGCAGGGTGTTGAATTTTGTCATTGGCTCGATCAAGTCCACGTGCGGGGAATTACGTGTTTCTACAGGAGCGCTGCGAGTTTCTACAGGATGAGGCGCGTTGTACCGGTTAATTCCACAGGGTTATCCACAGGTACGAAAACTAAAAAAACCGTCAGGGCCTGATCTACGTTGTGCTGCCGGATAAATATTGATCCGCATAAATAGTGGTTGGCGCAGGGAATCAACTGCTGGCAACCCCCCCGTCGCCAGCAGCTTGTGTTACTTGTAGCGGTGGTCCTGTTTGATGCGATTTGTCAGCTCAGTGACCTGGTTGTAGATAGACCGTCGTTCCTTCATAAGTTCGCTGATCTTTTTATTTGCGTACATGACCGTTGTGTGGTCCCGGTTGCCAAATAGCTGGCCGATTTTGGGGAGCGAGAGATTTGTGAGTTCCCGACACAGATACATGGCGATCTGACGCGCCGTTGCGATGGCCTGAGAACGACTTGAACCGTAGAGATCATCAACAGAGAGCTTAAAATAGTTAGCGGTGTTGGTAATGATGTCAACTGGCGCGATGACGTTATCTTCATCAAGAGTGATCAGATCCTTGAGAACCGTTTGAACAAGGTCCATGTCTACGGGTGTGCGATTGAGACTGGCGAAGGCTGTGACTCTAATCAGGGTGCCCTCCAATTCCCTAATATTTGAGGAAACCTTTGACGCCATAAATTCCAGGATGTCGTGGGGAACCTGCAATTTTTCGCTCTGCGCCTTCTTGCGCAGAATAGCGATCCGAGTTTCCAGATCAGGGGCCTGCACATCCGTGATCAAACCCCACTCGAAGCGGCTTCGCATCCGATCTTCGAAACCGGTGAGGTGTTTGGGCGGTAGGTCACTTGTGATGACGACCTGTTTGTTGTGGTCGTGAAGAGTGTTGAACGTGTGGAAGAACGCCTCCTGAGTCTCTGCCTTGTTTTGCAGAAACTGGATGTCGTCGATCATGAGGATGTCAATATTGCGGTAACGCGCTTGGAAGGCAGCACCCCGGTTATTAGCGATGGAGTTGATGAAGTCGTTCGTGAATTCCTCAGAGCTCACGTAACGAACGCGAATCCCCGGGTACAGGCTCATGGCGTAATGACCGATGGCATGGAGAAGGTGAGTCTTACCCAAACCCGACGATCCGTAGATGAAAAGTGGGTTGTATGCCTTGGCGGGTGCTTCCGCCACCGCCACCGCGGCCGCGTGGGCAAATCGGTTGGATTGACCGATAACGAAATTATCAAAACTGTATTTGGGATTCAGCCGCGTTTCGTGGGGAGATGCGGGAACGGCACCTTCAAACACGGACTGGGGCGGGGCCGGCGTGACAACATCTGGCGGGGTGAGGGTTTGCTGTACCGGGCGCAGAGATTCTTGTTCCAGCTCCGGATTGACAACGACATAGAACGTGGAGACTGCTGTGTTTACGTCGAGTTGGCCCATTGCCGTAAGCAGGGGCACTCTCATCCGCTGGTTGAGCATGCTGGCCGTGAACTCATTGGGCACTTCAAGATAGAAAGTGCCGGCCGCAATGCCCTTGGGCTCCACCAAGCTGAGAAAACCGTAAAGCATTGGCGTGATGGTGGCGTCGGATTCCAGGGTGGTCAGAACAGACCGCCAAGTCTCAGCTATCGGCGCTTCGACGTCTGCCATTTTTCCTTCAATCTGTGTGTGGTGGCCCGTTGCATTGGCCGTTATTATGTATGGTCGATCTCAAAGTTATCCACTGCCTGTGCATAGATTCGGCTATATTTTCAGGATTGGGGCGGCAGCCTGTGGATAACTTGTCTTTACGGTAGTCAATCCCGCTGGGTGAGGCGAATTTGTCGAGGGCAACGTTGGACTTTCTGGTGGCTGAATGCCGCTGGTCTCGGGGAAAAGCCGAACATTTGGGCACTGAGTTTGACCGGAGACGATCGAGGCCGTAGTTTTAATCAGTTGACCCCATCCCGCGGGCTTCCAGCTTCTGCGCGCGCTTCTGTTTTGCACGAGGCAAGTGTGGCCTGCGGTGATTCAAATACGTGGAGATTGAACTATGAGCAAGAGAACTTTCCAGCCGAACAACCGTCGCCGCGCCAAGGTGCACGGCTTCCGTCTGCGCATGCGCACGCGTGCGGGTCGTGCCATTCTCGGTGCCCGCCGTCGCAAGGGTCGCACCGAACTCTCCGCGTAACTGTCGTGGTCGACTGTTTCTCGTGCTCGCTTACGTAAATCGCATCACGAGCGGCAGCGACTACCAGGGTGTTGTTCGTCGGGGTGTGCGCATCGTTGGTGCGTACACCGTTCTGTATATTCGACCGACGTCTCTGCCACCGGCTGGGGACCGTGCTATTCCGGCCCGCTTCGGTTTCATCGTCGCAAAGAATGTGGGTGACGCCGTGAGACGTAATCTCGTTCGTCGCCGCCTCAAGGCGGTGAGTTTTGAACTTTTGGCTCTCGTGCCGGCGGGAACGGACGTGGTAGTTCGGGCTCTCCCTTCCGCTCGAGATGCACAGTGGGCAACCCTGCGCGCCGAAGTTCTTCGCTCACTTACCCGCCCTCTTCCACTGCGAAAGGGCAGTGTGGCGAGGTGATCTGGATGCTCTCCAACCTCATACTGTTACCCCGCAACGTGGCAGTTCTGGTTCTGCGCATCTATCGAGTAGTCATCTCCCCCCTGTACGGCGATGTGTGTCGCTATTACCCCTCGTGCTCGGCCTACGCGCTGGGAGCCATTCAGGAACACGGACTAGCGTGGGGGGGCGCTCTTGCTGCACGCAGGCTGAGCCGTTGTCACCCTTGGGCCGAAGGCGGTATTGATGATGTACCGCTACGGAGTCAGCGGCGATTTCGTCTAACCAAGTTTGGTTTTGTTGTTGCACCTAGCCACGGAAAGGGCTAATCCACAGTATGGACCTCATAGGTACGATCCTCTGGCCTCTGAAATGGGTGGTCGAGCTGTTGCTCGTTGCCTTCCACTGGCTCTTTTCCCAGATCGGAATCGCGGGGCTGGGCTACGACGACGGTCTAACTTGGGTGCTGTCGATCGTCGGCCTCGTAATCGTGGTGCGTGCCGCCCTCATTCCGATCTTTGTGCGCCAGATTAAGAGTCAGCGCAAAATGCTTGAGGTTGCCCCTCAGCTGAAGAAAATCCAGGACAAGTACAAGGGCAAGAAAGATCAGTTTTCTCGCGAGGCCATGAGCCGCGAGACCATGGCCATGTACAAGAAGACGGGAACCAACCCGCTGAGTTCCTGTTTGCCGCTCCTGCTGCAGATGCCGATCTTCTTCTCACTGTTCCAGGTGCTTAACGCTGCCCAGAAGTCCAATGCCGGCGTCGGACCACTCAACCAGAGTTTGGCTGAGAGCTTTGGCAATGCAACGCTGTTCGGCGACGCGCCGCTGCACGATACTTTCGCCAAGCAATGGTCGCTTTGGACCGCTGGTCAACCGTTCAACGGAACGGTCATGATCATTGCCGCGACCATGGTCGTGCTGATGACCGCGTCTCAGTTCATCACCCAGCTGCAGATCGTCTCCAAGAACATGTCGCCAGAAACTAAAGCGAGCCCGATGTTCAAGCAGCAGCGCATCATGCTCTACCTGCTCCCCCTCGTCTTCGCTTTCTCCGGTGTCGCTTTCCCGCTCGGCGTCATGTTCTACTGGCTCACCTCGAACTTCTGGACCATGATTCAGCAGTTCCTGGTGATCCGCAACATGCCAACACCCGGCAGTGAAGCCGCTAAGGCGCGCGAGGAGCGGATGGCCCGAAAGGGCAAACTAATCGCTACTGATGGTGACATCATTGTGGTTGAAGAGCCTGCTAAACCGGTTCAGCGTCAGCAACCGGTGGGGAAGTCTCGTGCAAAGAAGCAAACTGGCCCGAAAAAATAGTGGAGAAAACCGTGACGGACAAGACCAGCCTTGCCAATGACACTGCCTCCAATAACAGCGCCGCTACTGGCGTTGCGGCTAGCGTGGACAGCCCTGACACTGTGGCGGTCCACGCCGCTCCAACGGCACCGGAGACTGTTCCCGCTGCTGATGGCCAACAATCTGGCCCTGGGACGTCACGTCCCCCCGGTAACCGGTTGGAATCTGAGGTTCCGCTCACGACTGACCAACTTGAGCGTGAGGGCGACATCGCCGCCGACTACATAGAAGAATTTCTAGACATCTGTGACCTTGACGGTGACATCGACATTGATGCCCGAAACGGTCGCGCCTACCTCTCGGTAAAAGCCTCAGACGGCGACAATCTTCGGGTTCTGTCTAAGCCCGACACTGTCAATGCCCTTCAGGAACTAACTCGGCTAGCCGTGCAAAACAAAACAGGATCGTTTTCGCGATTAATCCTGGACATCGGTGGTTCCCGTGAGGCGCGTGAGGCCGAACTGGCTACCCTGGTGGGACGTGCGATTGAACGAATTATTGCAGGTGCCAGTGAGGCTGACCTGCCAGCGATGTCGTCGTATGAGCGTAAGCTCGTGCACGATATGGTCGCGTCCAGTGGTGAGTACCGATCTGAATCTTCGGGCGAGGGCCGGGATCGCCACACCGTTATTACCGCAGCGTAGCCTCTTGATAATGGCTCACTCCGATGACACTGTGGTGCCCTTACTCGATTCCCATGCAGCTGGGGGCTCTGTTGCTGTGTCTGGGGTTTTGGAAGTTGAACCCGGCGCTGCGAGTGAAATTTTTGGGCCGCAACTTGCGCTGGCACGTGCTTTTACAAGTAATTTAGCTGATCAGGGCGAAATTTTAGGGCTCATTGGGCCCCTCGAGCTCCCCCGCCTTTGGTCCCGTCATATTCTCAACTGCGCCATCATGGCCTCTCTCCTACGCCCCGGTCTTGTTGGAGACGTTGGCTCCGGTGCGGGGTTGCCGGGGCTGGTTTTGGCCATTGCGCGCCCTGATGTCGACTTCGTTTTGATTGAACCCATGGAACGCCGAGTTACCTGGCTGAGTGACCAGGTTGACGTTTTAGGTCTGAAAAACGTTACCGTGGTCAGGGCGCGCGCAGAAGAAGCGCATCTGCTCCGTCCTCTTGATCAGGTGACAGCTCGTGCAGTGAGCGCGTTTAGTAAGCTCATTCCGCTGACCGTTCCCCTACTGAGACCGGGAGGTGAACTCATCCTCATGAAGGGTGAGGGTGCCGAGCGAGAGATCAGTGCCGCCACTAAAGCTATTCGGTCGTATCACCTTCGGGGCGTTGAGGTTATTGCGCTCGGACTGGGCGTGCTTCCCGAAGTTACCCGGGTCATTCGGGCTACAGTGGACTAGGCCGACAGTTTATTTTCTTTGGAGTACTGTCTTCACTTTTGGTTGGCTCACCAACCGTCGAACGTAAAGGTTTCACGTGAAACATCCTGCTGAAAATGAGCGCGTCGCTAAGACTGGGGGGTTTGACGCGACGACGCCGCTGGCGCGGGAAATTGCAGAACTTACGCGACGGCGCCAGGTAATCGCCGCGGGCGAGCTGCCCAAACCAGATCAGACGCGCGTACTCACCATCTCTAACCAGAAGGGTGGGGTGGGAAAGACCACCACGGCGGTGAATCTCGCTGCTGCCCTGGCCCGTCAGGGCGCTCGCGTTTTAGTTATTGACCTCGATCCGCAGGGTAACGCGTCAACAGCGCTGGGCGTGGAGCACCGTTCCGAAACACCCAGTGTGTACGACGTGATCATCAATGACATGCCCATGGCGGAGGTTGTGCAAAAGAGCCCGGAGTTTGGCGCACTGTTTTGTGTACCCGCGACCATTCACCTTGCGGGCGCTGAAATAGAACTTGTGTCCCTCGTGGCTCGAGAACAGCGACTTCGCCGGGCCTTGGATTCGTATCTGGCTGAAATGGTTGATCCCTTTGACTACGTTTTCATTGACTGCCCGCCGTCTCTGGGGCTATTGACGATCAATGCCTTTGTTGCGGCGCGAGAAGTACTCATTCCGATTCAGTGTGAGTATTACGCGCTCGAGGGCCTGAGCCAACTCCTGAAAAATATTGCTTTGATAGAGAAGCATCTTAATCCTGATCTCTACGTATCAACGATTCTGCTCACCATGTACGACAGTCGCACCAATTTGGCAACCCAGGTGGCGAAGGAAGTGCGCGATCATTTTCCCAAAGAGGTCTTAAACACCGCAATTCCGCGCTCTGTGCGCGTTTCTGAGGCCCCAAGCTACGGCCAGAGCGTTGTGAGCTATGACCTGAACTCCGCAGGATCGCTCTCCTACCTCGAAGCCGCAGCAGAAATCGCCCATCGTGGGGCCCCTAACACTGGAGATTTGCAATAATGGCAAAGAGAACAGGCCTTGGCCGCGGCATTGGGGCGCTCATTCCGGTACAGGACGACGTTAGCGCGCCGCGTCCCGTTGACGTATTCTTTCCACGCGGGTCCGTCAGTGATGGAAATACTCCAACGGGCGACGACTCCCCCGATTTGGTTCCGGTCCCCGGTGCTCGACTGGCGCATCTGAATCCACAGGACATCGTCCCGAACCGGGTTCAGCCTCGGACCATCTTCGATGAAGATGACCTTGCCGAGCTTGTGCATAGCATTCGCGAAGTTGGAGTCCTCCAGCCCATTGTGGTTCGACCACTAACGGATGAGCCTGGCAAATTCGAGCTCGTTATGGGTGAGCGCAGGCTCCGAGCCAGTAAGGAACTGGGACTCGGAACCATTCCGGCTGTCGTTCGTGACACGGCAGACGGGGACATGCTCCGTGATGCGCTGCTGGAAAACTTACACCGCGCGCAGCTCAATCCTCTGGAAGAAGCGTCCGCCTATCAGCAGTTGTTGGCGGATTTTGATATCACCCAGGAAGAACTAGCCACAAAAATTGGACGTTCCCGACCGCAGATTACCAATACTTTGCGCCTTCTAAAGCTCCCGGAACCGGTGCAGCTGAGGGTGGCGGCCGGAGTTCTATCGGCGGGCCACGCGCGCGCCATATTGTCTGTAGGTGACACCAGCGGCATGCTTAAGTTATCTGACAAGATTGTGGATGAGGATCTATCCGTGCGTGCCGCCGAGGCGGCGGCGGCAACGACACCAAAGAAGACGCCAGTACGCCCCCTCCCCGGACGCCGGCAAGGGCACCTGGATGAGATTGCCGATCACCTGGGAGATCGACTCGATACTCGCGTCAAGATCAAACTTGGTGCCCGAAAAGGCCAGATCACCGTAGATTTTGCTACTATCGGGGACCTCAACCGCATTTTGGGAGTTCTCGGAGAACCCGGCTTTAGTGCTAAGTAGAGAAAACGTGCCGCGGTCCTATCACTGCTGCTCCCGCGATGTTTCACGTGAAACGTCTCAGCCAAGGTGTCGCTCTGGGCGCACTTACACCTAATCCGATACGGCCCGTGGCAGATTTACCTCAGTTGCTGCCGTTTCACGTGAAACATTACCGGTGGCGCGTAGGGGTCAGTAGTGTCTGCTTCAGTTCCCGCCCGTGGGCCTTTGATCTTGGCTTTGCCCCTGTGAATCACGCATCTTATGCTGATTGACGAGAATCTTGCGTGGGGCAACATTTCACATTGAGGCCCATTGCTGAGCGTTTTCACGTTTCACGTGAAACATCTACTGCTCATCCCTTTTTGGCACGAGCTGCATGTTTCACGTGAAACATGTTTAATCAGTGCGGGCCGCAGGAGCGCCCGTAGCCTACCGGTCTGTGCTGGCGTAGGACGCGAGAGCCGAGTAGGTGGCCCCGAGGGTCTGGCCGGCGGCCTCAATAGCTTGGGGCACCAAGGATGTCTCGGTCAGGCCGGGAAGAACATTGGCTTCCAAGAACCACGCTGTACCATCACTATCTATCATGAGGTCGATTCGACTGAGGTGCCGGAGGCCCAGAAGGGCATGAATGGCGATAGCGGTTTCTGCAACGACCGTAGAGACATCTCCAGAGAGGCGGGCGGGCGTATAGAAGTCGGTTTCTCCGGCGTTGTAGCGCGCTTCGAAGCTGTAAACGCCATCCAGAGGCACAATCTCCACTATGGGGAGGGCGGTCGCGCCACTACCCGTGTCAACAATCGCCACGGTCACTTCCGTCCCTTCAATGTAGGCTTCGACCAGCGCTGTGTTTGCGTAGGTATAGGCATCGACCATGGCGCGTGGCAGGTCAGCCGGGGTTAGCACTATGGTAACTCCCTGCGAGGATCCGCCCTGTGCGGGCTTTACGACCAGGGGCAGTCCGATGGCCTCCACGAGGTGCTGCAGTACACTCGTCGCGCCCAGGTCTCGAAACGTTTCCGTGCCAAGGGTGATTCCTGGGGGAGTAGCAAACCCCGCGCGGTGGACGAGTTCCTTCGCCGTTGCCTTATTCCAGGCGAGGGATGCCGCGGGGCCTTCAGAGCCGAGAACGGGTATCCCGGTGGTTGCGAGCAGTGAGAGCAGCGCGCCATCTTCGCCCGTGGCGCCGTGCAGGGTGGGCCAGATGAGATCGGGGGGCGAGGCTGCAAGGGTGGTGAGTAGGTTTGCTCCGGGATCCAGCACTGTGCAGGTGTGCCCTGCGTCGGTGAGGGCATCCGCGACACGGCGTCCCGACCGAAGGGAAACATCGCGTTCGTGCGAAATTCCTCCCGCAAGTATGACAATATTCAGCGGTACGAAATCAGTCATGATCAGGCTTTTCCTAGTGTGTCATGGTGCGAAGGAGTAATTAGGAGATATTGGCTGGTGGCCCAGCGTAGCGTTGATGCTGTCCGTCATTGCGTACCGATGTTTTGACCAGTGGTCCCGTGCCGGCAAATGTGTCGAGCAAATCCAACTCCCCACGAACCACAGTGGCTAGGCGCCGGATTCCGACCTTTATCGTTTCCGGCGTCGGATAGCAGAATGCCAACCGCATGTGTTGGCGTCCGTTACCGTCGGCATAAAAAGCCGTGCCCGGAGTGTAAGCCACCAACTCGGTGACAGCGCGCGGCAACATGGCTTTAGAATCAATCTGCTCTGGCAAGGTTACCCACACGTAGAATCCGCCGGTGGGATTCGTCCAGGTGAGGTCGGGCAAGAATTCATCCAGCGCGGCCAGCATGGCGTTCTTGCGCTCGCGGTACACCCCCCGAAAAGTAGCGATCTGACCTTTCCAATCTGCTGATGACAGGTACTGTGAAATAACCATCTGAGTAAAGGAACTGGGGGAGAGCACAGCAGCTTCGTTCGCGAGCACGAGTTTTTCCCGGATGGCGTGCGGGGCGAGTACCCACCCCACCCGAAATCCCGGAGCGAGAGTCTTGGAGAAGGTACCCAGGTACACAACGCCGTCTCGCTCGAGCGAGCGGATGGCATCCGGTGCAGGCTTATCGAAGTAGAGCAGGCCGTAAGGGTTGTCTTCAAGGACCAGGATGTTGTTAGCGCGGCAGATCTCAAGAATTTCAAGGCGACGCTCCCAACTGAGAGTCACTCCGGCCGGGTTGTGAAAGCTGGGGATCGTATAGAGAAACTTTATGGTGCGTCCAGCAGCTTTGAGAGCCCTAATGTGTTCTCGGAGTAAATCGGGAATGAGGCCGTTCTCGTCCATGGGAACATGGTCAACTTCAGCCTGATAGGACTTGAAGATGACCATGGCGGTGACGTAACTGGGACCCTCAGAGATGACAACATCCCCCGGGTCCAAAAAGAGTTTGCTAACCAGTTCAAGAGCGTGCTGCGAACCGGTGGTGACGACGATATCGTCAGCGTTGGCCTTGATCCCTTCCAGCGCCATAACGTCGAGAATCTGTTCGCGTAAGACGGGAACTCCCTGACCAGAGCCATATTGCAACGCGTTGGAAGCGTTTTCTCGCATAACGGTGTCCATAGCATTTATGACGAGCTCCTGCGGCAGGGCAGCAACGTAGGGCATGCCACCCGCCAAGGACACGACTTCGGGTCGCGAAGCGACCGCGAACAGGGCACGAACTTCAGAGGCCTTCAAACCGGCGGCCCGATCGGCATAGTGGTGGTACCACGGGTCGAGATTATTGCCGCCCTGAGTGTTGGCGGCGTCGGTAGAGCCCTGAATTGTCACGATACATCCGTTCTGGTGTCGTCTTCATCGTATGCGTTGACACCGGGCACGAAAAAACCCGCCCGGTATCGCGGGCGGGCTTTTTCAAGAAGAATGTTTACACTAGGTAGTCAGCGAGGTCTTTTTCGAGTTGGGGTTTTGGCTTGGCGCCGATGACGGTCTTCACGACCTCACCCTTCTGAAAGACCTTCATCGCGGGAATGGAGGTGATCTGGTATTTCGCAGCCAGAGCCGGGTGCTCATCAACGTTGAGCTTAACGATGTCGATCTTGTCGGCGTTCTCCGCCGCGATCTGGTCGAGAATCGGGCTAACAGCGCGGCAGGGGCCGCACCATTCTGCCCAGAAGTCGACCAGAACTGTTTTCTCGTTGTTTAGGACTTCTTGGTCGAAGTTTGCTTCGGTAACGCTTCGTGCGGTCATGACGTTCTCCTTATTTGACGGGGGCGAGATCGTTGTCGCCGGCTTGGGCCAGCACAGCGGGGGGAAGGGTGCTGAGATAGTGCTCAGCGTCTAGAGCTGCGGCACATCCGGAGCCAGCGGCGGTGATGGCCTGTCGGTAGCTTGAGTCGATAACGTCCCCGGCGGCAAAAACTCCAGCCTGGCTGGTGAGGGAACTTCTCCCCGCAACGGCGATAGTTCCAGCGGTGGTGAGGTCAAGCTGTCCGTGGACGAGGTGGGTGCGGGGATCGTTGCCGATGGCCACAAAGATTCCGCCGACGGGCAAGTTAGTCTCAACTCCAGATATGGTGTCGCGAAGAGTCATACCTTCAACAGCGTCGCCGCCCGAGATGCCGACAACCTCACTATTCCAGGTGAACTCAATCTTGTCGTTGGCGAACGCACGATCCTGCATGATCTTGGAAGCCCGTAGCTCATCTTTGCGATGAATGACATGAACCTTGGAGGCGAACCGCGTGAGGAAGGTTGCTTCCTCCATTGCGGAGTCTCCACCGCCGATAACGGCAATCTCTTTGCCCTTGAAAAAGAATCCGTCACAGGTGGCACACCACGAGACACCGCGACCCGACAGACGCTCTTCGTCGCTAAGCCCCAGTTTGCGGTATGCCGAGCCCGTAGCGAAGATGACCGTCAAAGCCTCCAAGGCGTCACCGTTTCCCAGCCTCACAGTCTTAATCGGGCTGGAAAGATCAACAGATTCGACGTCGTCATAGATTACTTCGGTGCCAAAGCGCTCTGCCTGCTCCTGCATCTTGGTCATCAAATCGGGCCCCTGCACGCCCTCGGGAAAACCGGGAAAGTTTTCCACATCTGTGGTGTTCATCAATTCACCGCCCGCCTCCACCGAACTAGCGATAAGCAACGGCTTAAGATTGGCCCGGGCGGCGTAGATCGCCGCGGTGTAGCCGGCCGGTCCGGAGCCGATGATGATGATCTGGTGCACGTGAACACTCCTTGCAATTCTGGGCAAACCGGGCAGAATCCCGACTCACGTTTTGATACAACACATACTATGCGGATGCTATTCCAGCCTATGTTGAACCCACTATCGGCGGAGATTTCTCAGGCCGGCCAGGCGCCTTCAGAGGCGGCCGGACGCCTTCTGGTGACCAGCCTTTCCGGCTTAGCGGCGCAACCGAGCCTGCAGGGGGGCCAGGAAGGCCGTCAGCTCACTGCTGCGCATGACTAGGAGTAGCCCAAAGTAGGCGGCAGACATGACAATACCAATGAGGAGCATTGAACCAATGGCGTTTACCCGGGAAGCAAGGGCAAAACCATCCGGGTCACGCCCGCCCACAATGTTGAGTAGAACCAACCCCAGGGCAATGGGGATGATTGCAGCTACGAGGTATTTCACGAGGCTACGCACGATGCGAGCACCGTCAATGCCACCGAGCCGGCGTCGCAGCAGCAATGCTGCCAAAACGCACTGCAGCACCCCGGAGACGGTGATGACGCTGGCGATACCCACCGCGATCCACGCCACTGGCAGCAGGGCACAGCCGAGCACTCCGAGCACAATGAGGACGACTTGAAAGAGAGTGAAGAAAAACGGCGTCCGGGTATCACCCAGGGCATAAAAGGTGCGTTGCAGGACGAACAGGATGCAGAAAGCGACGAGGCCCACAATAAAAGCCACGATCACATTGCCAATGCCCTGGATTTGATCGAACGGGCTAACGAACACGGCGGCAAAAGGATAGGCGCAGACGGCAATCACGGCCGTCGCGAGCACGATGATTAATGTGGTGCCTCGAATCGCCGAGGAGGCATCTGTTTTGACTAGGTCGAACTTTGCCATGGCTGCGTGCTCGCTCATTCGGGTGAAGTAAGCGGTGGCCACCGAAACGGTGATAACCGAGTGCGGGAGCATAAAGATTAGCCAGGCAGTGGCGAGCACGGCGATGGATGCCTTGCCGGTGGCGAGGGAGACAACCTGAGTCTCGACGATCCCGGCGATGGTCGTCAGGATTAGCATGCCGAAGGTCCACGATGCCATTTTGCCGGCGGCCCCCAAGCCTACGCCCCGAAAATGAAAATCTGGTCGAAATCGCAGGCCGATTCGTCGCCAGAAATAGAACAGCACCACGGCTTGCACGATCACGCCCAGTGTTGCGCTGCCCGCCAGAAGAGCGACCATGGCTGGTGTGAATTCCCCTGCGGCGCGCTCACCCGGCGCATCTGCCCCAAACATCGCGCCAAAAATGAGCAGGCCGACGATCGCTACTACGTTGTTGAGAACCGGGACCCAGGTGAACGGGCCGAACATTCGGCGAGCATTGAGGACCTCGCCGAGAAGCGTGTATAGCCCGTAGAAAAATATCTGAGGTAGGCACCAGTAGGCAAACGCGACAGCGAGGTTCTTTTGATCCGCGGGCAAGTTGATACCGATGAAGCCGGTGATGGCCGGGGCGAACAGGGTGCCCATGAGGGTCGTTGCGGCCAGGATGGTGAGTGCAAGCGTGAGTAGTTTGTTGATGTAGGCGGTGCCACCGTCCTGGTGCACACTGGCCCGCACGATTTGCGGTACCAGCACCGCCGTAAGAATGCCCCCTGCCACTATGACGTAAACGGTGTTTGGCAGCTGGTTAGCCAGGGCGAAAGCATCAGCACTGTCGCCGTTGAGGCCGATGATGCCCGCTAGGACTATGAGCTTCACGAAGCCAAGAATGCGCGACACCATAGTTCCGGAAGCCAAAAACATACTGGCGCGGCCAATGCCACCCCCACGAATATCCGTCACGGGGTATCTTCCTCGGTTGGTGTCATTTGAGCGACGGGAGCGGGTCGGGAGCCGAGGCGTTCCCGCCTCCGGCCAGCAATATTGCGCCAGATACCGAACCCAAAGAAAGCAATAACGAGAACGGCAAAAATGGTGGCGCCCAATCCTTCCCAGTCCGCTCGCACGCTGACGTCGATGGGGGCACTTTGACCGATGCGGGTGCCGTTGGGGGCGTACAGGGTCACTCTCAATACGACATCGCCGTTACCAACGGCAGCGCTGAGCGGCACAGAAACAGCCTGCCCAGAGCCGGGCTGGATGACAGTGTCCGACGTGTCCCCCACGACGAGCCTCCCATTGGAAGGAATGATTTCAGTGCGCACGGTCACGACTTGGTCGAGGGCATTGTTTAGATTAATGCGCAGGTCGACCTTGCTGCCTACGACGACAATTGGTCCGCGGGTGGTGACGCTCACGGAATTGAGCAGGTCGAGAGATGTCGCCAAGCTCGCCTTGACCTGCCCTTCCCAGGCTGGCGTTTTCGACGCCCACGACCCGTCTAAGAGGGTAAGCAGGTCCAGTCGCGCCGGTGCGGTGACCGACAACGGATCGGCGAGGATAGTGGCGAAGTTTGCTATCGCACCTTCCCTTTGCAGCAATGATCGGGCGAGCGTGACGCGACCGCTGTCGATGGCTTCGTCGTGGAAAGTCACAGTGGTTGCCATGGGCGCTTTCTGGGCGGCTTGGAGTGACGCAGAGTTCGACCAGGCTGTTGAGTCGAGAAAGGCGAGGGTTTGGCCAGCCCTGATGGGGCGAGCTGACCCAGCGCGGTTGAATGTCACCACAAGGGTACGTGCTGAATTGGGGTCCTCCGCAGACACAATCGCCAACAGGGCGGCCGCCTCGACGGCGTGCCCCCGCCATTCTTGCTCGGTGGTGGCTTCGGAGGCGGCGCGGATGGCACGGGAAAGCGACGTATCACTGACCAGGCCCACACCGCCGGTCACGGGCGTTGCCGTATTGGGAGTGAAGACGTCGGACTGTTCTACATTTTCACTCGCGAGGATAGTCGTGGTCAGGCCACTCGCTGCGAATACTGCCAGATCGCCCTCGGCCACCTGACCGGCCACCGGCCAGCCAATACTGGTGCTCGTGTAGTTCCAGTTCAACAGATCTTTCGTGGAGGGAATCACTGGTTCGCCCGGCGCCTCGGTGGGAGATGGTGTCACAGAGGGTGTTGGTGTTGGTGTTGGTGTTGGTGTCGACGTAGCCGTTACGGTGGAGCGCGACAATGCGATGGGTGTCTCTGCAGGGTCGCTCGTGTCTTGCGGCACCGACGTAGCACGGGGCACCACGAACCGGCTCGGATCGATGAGCGGACCGAAGGACGTCGGCGTGAGCAGGGTTGCTGCTCCCGCCTGCGCTTGTAGGGCGATATCGGCGTCCGCGTAGCTGAGGGGAAATATGTCGTTACCGGCTGTCGCCAGCCGATCGAGCCAGGCCGCGGCCGACGCCGGAGCTTGCGTGCCGAGCATGCGAATGGACGCAATGATTTGAGGGTCCAGGGCAATCGTGGCCGTTGGGGCAGCAAGCGCTGCATCCAATTGCGCAGACAACAGGCCCGCCGGGCCCGTATACGACTCCAGCAACTGTGCGGAAATTAGGCCCGTCGCGCTTTCCGGGGTCGTTATCGGCAGGATAGACGCCACGCTCACCGGAGTCACCTCGCCCTCTTGTGCCCAGATGAACGTGCCTCGACCCTCGGCTCGAACAAAGTCGCCGGTAACGATCCTGGCCGCGATGCCCCGTGCGCCCCACGCGTTCCGGTCGGTGAGTCCAATGGAGTCCGCCGGAACTGTGACAGGAATGGTCGCGCTGGTACGGGGAGAAACGGGATTTATCATGGGCACGCTCACGAGTTGATCACTGGACATCGCGTTTGCGGTGGGACGGAGCCAGTTGTTCAGTGCCGCCCGGGTCGTGAGTGCGAGCTGGGCCAGGTAGACCTCGACCGTGCCGACCGGCACGGTCTCATCGGTATTGTTTTCTACGATCACGGATAACACGAGGTCTTCACCCGGCAAGAGACTCGGCGATTGGGTCGGAGTAACACTCACGTCCACGGTGTCAGTGGTTGCTGTAGTGCCGGCGCCAGTTACGTTCTTGTGGCTCTCGCCGACATCGCCCCGTGCCGAAATGGATCCCTGCACCGGTGAGACAGCCTGCACCGGTGAGACAGCCAGCACCGTGAGGGTGATAGCACCAACGAGAAACGACCGTATGCGACGTCGGCTTCGCGCGCTCTTTTGGTCTTTGGGCTTCGGCGCACCCGTGCGCGCGTCGGCCGGGAGCGCGGGCCGATGCGCGGAATATGAATCGGCCACCATACGGGGATTCTACGGCGTGTCAGCCTAGAGCTACCTGCACCGCGACGCCGGGACGCCAGATGGCACCTAATATGGGCATATGCAGAGCGTCGCGGCAGCCCTCGCACGACTGGGCGATCTGGCTGCCACTCCCACGGTATCCCGTCTGGCGAACACATTTGCGGGAGCGGGTTATGAGTTGGCTCTGGTGGGAGGGCCGGTGCGCGACGCGTTCTTAGACAGGCCCGTTCACGACCTCGATTTTACAACGGACGCAACGCCGGATCAGATTCTTGCGCTCGTCAAGCCCATCTCCGAAGCCCAGTGGGATATTGGCCGCTTGTATGGCACCATCGGCGCCACCCTCGCTGGGGAGACGGTAGAGATCACCACCTATCGCGCCGATAGTTACGATGGCGCGACCCGCAAGCCAGACGTGGTGTTTGGCACGAGCTTGGAACCAGATTTGTTGCGCCGGGACTTCACCGTCAACGCGATGGCCCTCCGTCTGCCCCAGCTGAGCCTGGTTGATCCATCTGGCGGCTTAGATGATCTGCTGGCGGAACGCCTGCGCACGCCGAGCACTCCGGAGATTTCCTTTGGGGATGATCCGCTGCGAATGCTTCGCGCGGCCCGCTTCACGGGTCAACTGGGTTTCACCCTGGATCTCGACACCGCCCTGGCGATGGAAAAGATGCGGGAAAGTATCCGCATTGTGTCGGCTGAACGCATCGGGGACGAACTGGCGAAGCTGATGCTCTCAGATAACCCTCGTGCGGGAATCGAAGCTCTCATGGAGTCGGGCCTCGCTGAGATCGTGTTGCCCGAAATTCCGGGGTTACGTCTCGAAATTGACGAGCACCATCATCACAAAGATGTCTATCAGCACACGCTCACCGTGCTGGAGCAAGCTATGGGCTATGAAAAATCTCGTGGCAACCTACCGTCACCCGATCTGACGGTACGACTGGCCGCTCTACTGCACGACATTGGTAAGCCCGCCACTAGAAAACTCGAACCGGGCGGTGTCGTGAGCTTTTACCACCACGACGTGGTCGGCGCGAAACTGGTGAAAAAGAGGCTGCGCGCGCTGCGCTTCGATAACGACACCACCAATGCTGTTGCTCGCTTGATCGAACTCCACCTACGCTTTTTCGGATACACGGAGGGCGCCTGGACAGACGCCGCTGTGCGACGTTATGTGCGTGATGCCGGAGACCAGCTGGAACGCCTGCACATTCTGACCCGAGCCGACGTGACGACCCGCAACCGCCGCAAGGCAGACCGACTGGGGTTTGCCTACGACGACCTGGAACAGCGCATAGCCGCTCTCGCCGAACAGGAAGAGCTTGGTGCTGTGCGCCCCGACCTCAACGGCGAGCAGATTATGGCCGTACTCGGTGTGCCGCCGGGTCGGGAAGTTGGCGAGGCCTACCGTTTTCTTCTGGAGCAACGGCTCGATGACGGCCCGCTGGGTGAAGAAGAAGCTACCCGTCGGTTGGTTCACTGGCATGCGGAGCGGGTCTAAACCCGGGTGATGGATGTCGTCAAATACCAGCGGCCATGAACAGGATCGTGAGCGAGGACTGGCGCACGGGCGGGGCATCCGGTAGTCTGGGCAGGTTGCCCGCGTGCCGGATTCCCGGCCTCCGCTTTCAACACATGCACAACCCTCCTGTTGCAGAAATTCTGCAGCCGTTTTAGTCCGAAGGAGGTGGGTTAGTCATGCATCAGTACGAACTTATGGTTATCCTCGATCCCGAGATCGATGAGCGCACCGTAGCTCCCAGCCTTGACAAGTTCCTCAACGTTGTTCGCAACGATGGTGGCACCATTGACAAGGTTGATGTCTGGGGTCGTCGTCGTCTCGCATACGAGATCAACAAGAAGACCGAAGGCATCTATGCCGTCGTTGACTTCACCGCGAACGCTTCAGCCACGGTCGAACTCGACCGCCAGCTGAGCCTGTCCGAGGCTGTCATGCGCACCAAGGTTCTTCGCGCCGAAGAGGGCATCGCCCAGGTCGTCGTGGCTACCAAGCTGGCCGCAGAGAAGGCGGCTCGCAAGGCTGCCAACCCGAAGGTCATCGCGGCGAAGGCCGACGCTGCAGCTGCGGCGATCGCGGCCGCAGCCACCGCTGCTGCTGCCGCCAAGGAAGCCGCCGCGAAGCCCGTTGTAACCGAGGACGCCGCCGCTTCGGCTGCAGCTGCCCCGGTTGCTGCCAAGGCCGAGGCTCCTGCTCCGGTGACTGCTGCTTCCACCGCTGCTCCGGCAGCGAAGGTTGCTGCCGCCAAGCCTGCTGCCAAGGCCACCCCGGCTCCGGCCGCTGTTGCCGACAAGGCAAGCGACAAGTAGCCCATGGCTGGCGAAACCGTAATCACCGTGGTGGGCAACCTCACCAGCGATCCGGAACTGCGTTACACGCA
>Ga0307486_1001063_pt1 | contig 22314 bp, 17 predicted proteins | sample CBIW02metaG_FD_203663 | JGI IMG/M metagenome (GOLD analysis project Ga0307486, IMG submission 203663) | Sea-ice brine microbial communities from Beaufort Sea near Barrow, Alaska, United States - CBIW 0.2 | ecosystem: Environmental > Aquatic > Marine > Coastal | place: USA: Alaska | collected...
GGAGGTAATCTTGAAAGTGGATTAGTGGATCGTATGTTTTTTACAACAAAATTAACCGATAACGACACTCTTTTAAGGAATAATATCAGTTCAGATTGTTTGCAAAATTACTCGGATAACCTGTTAAAATTAATGCGCTGTAGGAACGGTATTGAGGGTCCCAATTACGATGGAGAATCACTAAATATTCTTTGTACTAAGGAAGCAGAAGATGCCCTTTTCAATTACTGCCAGAACCTAATCAATATTCAGAAAAAGGCTCCCTTTATGGAAAAAGAATACATCTCAAAATTACAAATCAATATCCACAAAGTTGTTCTCTTGTTACATCTAATTAAACAATCAGAATCAGATAATTATCGAAAAAAAGTTGATGTCCAAACTGTAGAAGAGGCAATATTAATATGTGATTTTTATTTCACGAATTACAAAATCATAATTAGTCAGCTCAATGGTAAAAAGCAGGAAAAAGTCAGCACCGAAAGCATAATTAAAGTAGGGATGAAAAATAATGCTACACAAGTTGCGATAGCCAATGTCCTGGGAGTAGATAAGGCAACGATTTGTAGACAAATGAAAAAAATAAAATTGACGATGCAACCTGCAACCCGCAATCAGGCCTAAAAAGCCTTTCACTCAACTAATAATCAGCAAATTACAACAACAATAACGGGTGATTGCAAGTTGCACGTTGCACTAACTAATAAATATGCTTACCAAAGTAGAAAGAGCACTCAAATTCAGTAAAAAGAGAAATTTTAAACTAATTACCCCATGTTGTCATAAAGCAAATACAGATGGAAAATTTGTGAATTATGAAGGCTTTGAAGAGTGCTATGGGTATTGCCATTCCTGCGGGGAAACCACTACCCCACCTGCATTATACAAGGATAAAAAAGGAGAAGAATATCAGTGGAATGAAACAACCAATTCCTGGAACAAAGATGTAGTTACCCCTTTTACTCCTTCATTATCAGAAAATGCCAACCAGGGGATGAATCATCCCCAACAAAAATATATACTTGAATCCGTCATCTGGAGATATTATCAAATAGAACCGGAAAATAATTTATTGCAATACTTAAGAAAAAATTTCCGGAAGGAATTGGTCGATAATGTAAAAGAAACCTATGCAATAGGAACAACCAAGGACGGTGGCACTATTTTCTGGCTTATCAATCAAAATTCCCGGGTACAAAAAGCAAAAATTTCATATTATAATGACCAGGGAAAGAGAAGTAATAAGTTTAAAGTTCCTTATAAAAATGGAGATGGTTATTTATCCTGTTTGTTTGGAGCTCATTTGCTATGTGAGTCCTTTAAAGGATCCAGGACTGTTGTTCTTGTTGAAAGTGAAAAGACTGCCATAGTGGGTGAAATAGTGCTGCCACAGTATGTATGGCTGGCCTATGGAGGAATTAACGGTTTAACCGAAGATAAAATTGAATGTCTTATCGGTCATAAAGTTTTACTCATTCCGGATATTAGTGAAAATGCAGTTTCGATAGCATATAAAAAATTGCCTTTCCTTCACTCAAAAAAAGTTAATGCAAATATCTGGGATATGACCGAAGGGAAAACCGACCTGCAATTGAAAGATGAAGGTATTTATAATAGCGATTTGGAAGATTTTTTCCGGCAGTTTTCTTAGTGATCCAAACTTCATTTTATCATCAATAAATATTTGTTTCGATGCAACCGTTGCAATGGTATCCTTTGTAAAGGAAAAATTTTTAATGTGCTGATTTACAGCGTGCATTAAAGTAAATTTTCGAGTTTTAACGGTTATTGCAACGGTGAAGCAACAGCTTTCCAATGGCTACTGCAACGGTAAAACAACGGCTCTGCAATGGCTACGTTAAGCCAGTGCAATGGCTACAACAGCACCTTTTCTTCTAACAGCTATAAACCCAGTAAATACGGCCGTTGCAACGGCTTTGCAATGGTTCTGCAATGGTTCTGCAATGGTTCTGCAATGGTGAGACTACGGCATTCAAATGGTAAGGAAGAAGTTTTAAATTTTAATTTTCCTTATGAGGTAGAGTTGGGAGCCAAAATAGTTTAGAATTAGAATTTCGATTATTCACCCCCTGTTTTATGAAAATATTTAATCCGTAAACGTTCCTTTTAAAAATTGTTTAAAATTAATTCCGGTCCCCCCAGACTTTACGTCTTGTAAATATTTAAAATTTCTATCACTTGAGATTTCCAAATCCACAACATTTTTATCTAGCCTTATCTTAAAAATGGAACTCAAATTTTTAAAGGAATTTTTAGGAATGCATAACCAACTAATCCCAGATTTGCTTGCCAGTAATAAATTCAATTCCTCCTCAAATCGTAGTGGTCCAATATTGCACCACCAAACCTCTTTGCCTTTATTGATTTTGGAATAGTTGCAATTTGCATTGCTAAGTTTATTATTTCCAATCTGGTTATTGATAATTTGAATGGCATCGGCTTTATTCATCTCAAATAATTTAAGGATATTGCAAAATTTTTGTCCTTTATCCAGATCAAGATACATCTAAAATTATCAATAATACTCTTTTATATACCCATATGCCCTGTCAAAGAGCACCTGGTCTTTATGTAACTTATACTTCAATAAGCTCTTTCTTAATGACTGCTGCACTTCCCGCTCCCCGGCGGTAGTTCCCTGCCAACCCGGAAAACGGACAATTCTCACTATGGAATCAATATCATTTACAATTCTTTCAACTACTGCTGGTGTCTGGTTTGATTTTAGTTCCAGAAATAGATCTGTTAAGGCTGCCTGGGGCGTTTTTTCCTGAAATTCGTCCTCAATTTCCTTCTCTGCATGGACGGTTTCCTTGGCAATTTTACAAAGTTCTTTTACAAATTCTATGGATGTGATTAATCCTTGTTCAGCTTTGTCCCGAAGTGCTTCCAGGCGTTCACTAAGTTTTATGAATTTAGGATCGCCGGCGTGTTTTTTAAAGCGTTTTGCCAAGATTTTTTCAAGTTTCTTAGCGTTTTGAGGATCGGGATTATTGAAAATATCTTCAATGACATCAGCATCCAGCAAATATTCTTCAAGGTGATGAATTTCTCCAACGTGAATATTTTCGTGGATCAATTTAGTTGTTTGCGCTCCAAGTGCGAACCATAAAAGTTTACCAATATTATTGGAAGCAGGTTTAACCGACTCGTAAACCTGGGTAAGCCATTTGTAATCCTGATTGTATAAATCCAGAATTCTATCCGGCGATAAGGATTCCCATATTTTGGATAAATATTTAAAATCTGCTGCAAAATCATCCTTCTTTTTATCTGTTTCAATTGCATTTTGAGCTGCTTCCAGCCCTTCGAAACCTTCCAAAGTACGATCTACACCTTCAAAATGAACTAAGGTTTTTTCAACTGCTGTGGGCAATTGCTCCTTTAATACTGAAAGATTGCTGATAATTTGCTTTACGGAAGCCTCATCAAATTCCAGGGCTTTCGCCGTATCATCAAATACCCCAAAATAATCTACAATTCTACCAAAAGCCTTATTTGGATATACTCGGTTTGTTCTACAAATTGCCTGTAATAATGTATGGTCTTTTAGGGATTTATCCAGGTACATTACTTGCAGAATTGGAGCATCAAAACCGGTTAAAAGTTTAGCCGTTACAATTAGAAATTGCAAATCAGACTGAGCATCCTTAAATTCACTGACAATCTTAGCCTGTTCACTTTTATCTATTCCCCATTTTTGTTTAAATTCGAAGGAATCGTTGGCTGTTGTAGAAATAACAACTCTACTGGCTTCCACTGGGAAATAGTTATCGAGTTCTTCTTTATACTGAATACACCCAGGCCTATCTGGGGTAACTATCATAGCTTTAAAACCATGTGGTTCTATTTTTTCCTTAAAATGAACAGAAATATCCCGTACGATCTTCGAAATTCTTTCAGGTGATTTTAAAAATATAGCCATTTTTGCAGAGCGCTTGTTCAGTGCATCTGCTTCCTCATCGCTAAGAGCTGAACTTTCTTTAAATTCCTCAAAAGCTTTGTCAAGAGTTTCTTTATCTACGTGAACATCTAACAACCGAGGTTCAAAATGTAATGGCCTGGTGGCATCGTCTCTTAATGAATCCTGGAAGGTATAACGTGATAAGTATCCTCCTTTATCTTCTTCTGCTCCAAAGGCCCAAAATGTATTTTTATCGGCCTTATTAACCGGCGTACCGGTAAGTCCAAAAAGAAATGCGTTTGGTAATGCAGCCCTCATTTGCCGACCTAAATCACCTTCCTGAGTTCTGTGGGCTTCATCTACTAAAACAATAATATTCTCCCGGGTATTCATATTTGGAGGTGCATCCCGGAATTTAAAGATCATTGAAATTATAATTTTTCGGGTATCCCTGCTCAGGAGATTTTGAAGTTCTTTTATACTGTCTGTAGTTTGGACATTCGGAATATCAGCTGAATTAAAATCCCCTGAAATTTGAGAATCTAAATCGGTTCTATCAACAAGTACAATTAACGTTGGGCTTTTAAGCTCCGGGGTTCTGCGAAGTTTTTGTGCTGCGAACATCATAAGCAAGGATTTTCCCGAACCCTGAAAATGCCAAATCAATCCTTTTTTTACCTTTCCTTCCTTTACCCTTTCAACAATTTTATTGGCTCCTTCATATTGCTGAAATCTACAAATGAGCTTTACTCTTTGGTTCTTTTTTCCATTGCTGAAGAGTGAAAAATTCAGCAGGATATCCAATAACCTTTTTGGATTCATCAGGTCTGATAACTCCTTCCCTATTTCCCCCAAGCCTAAACGTTTGGCCAGGGCATTATCATCATCTTCAAGTCTCCAGGGGGACCAGAACTCCAATGGTGTTCTTACAGTTCCATAATAAAGCTCTTTACCTTCAGTTGCAAAAGACAGGATATTGGTAACAAATAATTGTGGAACCGAATTTTCATAGATATTATGAACTTCGTTTGCTCCATCCAGCCAGGTTACCGAAGGTCTTATAGGTGTTTTTACTTCTCCAACCACCACAGGAATTCCATTGATAAACATCACGATATCAGGAATTTTTGTTTCCCTGTGATGGATCCTGAATTGATTGGTCACTATTCCTTTATTATCTTCATTTTCAAAATCTATCAATCTTACTGGAACGTGTCTGTTATTTTCACCAAAGGGCATTGTTTTATCACCGGTAAGCCATTTAAAAAATTCTTCATTAGCACGAACCAATCCGGTTTGATTAACTGAAATTAAAATGGCCCGAAGTTTATAAATAACTTCATCTGCCAGTTCCGGGTTGGCTTTAATTTCAGGATTTAAACGAACAAGAGCATCCTTTAATTCATTTTCAAGCAGGACTTCATTTACTCCCCTACCTAATTCTTCCGGGGATCTATACTCCCAGAATTTGCCATAAGTTTGGTTTGGTTCTGATACACCTTTAGCGTTGAGATTTACACCGCTTAACTTATGAATAATATAATGTTCTACGCTGTTGAGTTCGTTAAATGACATTTGTAATGGCTTTTAGTTCATCAATTATTCTTTGAAATCGAGGTAATTGATCTTCGTAATATAAATTTCCTATAATTGCTTCCTGCATTCTACGACTATCCAGAATTTTTTGAAATGCTTCTTTTAAAAACCCTCTCACCTCAACATCCGATTTCAGAATTTGCTCCCTGAAATTGGTGGTATAGTTGAGCAAGTAAACAATATCTTCAAAATCGTGACTCATACGTGGATCATTGCCACCTCTGCTTACAAATGCAGAAAATTTAGTAGCCAAAAAATAAGACAGAGGAAGAATTCTTATTTCGACATCTTCAATGACGACCTTATCAGAAACTTTAAAACCTGGTTCAAACCAGGGATTAGCAGGAGCCCAACCTACTTCAGTCGTAGACATTACATCTACTTTTATCCCCTCATATCTAAACCTACAAATCACATCATCCTCTGCCGATTGAATAAAACCTCGATCTACCAAAGCTTCTCTTAAAACTTCCAATTGACCCACATTGGCTATTTCTAATGTAATATCAATATCTTTAGTTGGTCTTACATCTTCCGCAGCAGGATCATCTATATATAAACTCACCATGGCTCCCCCAACGTAAACCACCTGATCATTTAGGTCCCCAAGTGCATTAGCAATCTTTTTTGTGGCTTTTAAATTTATAATGGTATTTTTTAGCATAAGCGTTTTTTCAATTCTTCAATGGCAATATTTTTTTCACGGGCTTTACCAACCCTTAAAGTATCACAAAGGGACATTAATTCATAAAAGTCTGGATCTTTAAGGCCCGCTTCAGGAACATTGGGATGTAATGGCTCAATGGCTTGGCCCCTTAGGTTACCTTTGGCATATGGCCATACATAAGCTTCGTTACTTTGTATAATTTCGTTTAAAGGTGCCGCAGAATGTGCAGTTGCAACTCCCCTTACCAGGGCTCCTGGATGTTGCGGATATACGTAGGCTAATCCAAAGCGCAAAAATTCAAACACAGCAGCTGTCATAAGGCGCTTTTTATCGGGGAAGATTAAACCCGCAATTACAGATCGATTCAGACTTTCACTTACTTCGCTGGCACTTATTCCAAGCTCAAATGATAAATCCTTCATAAACCATTTTTGTTCCCCTTTTGCGGCAATTTTTAGGAGAATAACGATATCGTGTGGGCGCATTCCGCTATGTTTCTTCATTTCAATATTTTTTGAGTAACTCCCAAATTTACTTAAATATTTCAATTCGCGATTCGCGAATCGCGAATTGAAATATTTAAGGCTATTTTTCTTCATTTGGAAGTTTTCCAATTCTTTTGCAATTATTTCTCATTACCGTTAATTCACTTAAGAATCCAGGATTTCCATCAATATTAAATAAAGGAAGATTTGCTCTCAATAAATCATTTTCAATCTTATTTAACCCTTCGGAAATTTGAACCCAGTTTACCAATAGATTTTCATTGATCCACTTAATTATTTTTTGCTCATTTATTTTTGAAAACTTGTAATTGTTTTGATTCCTTTTGCCAATAAGCGATCCTTTTTCGGGTGTAAAACCTAAAACGGCACCAATACTTCTGAAAAATGTGCCGTGACCTTTGGCTCGCAACTCCTGCCCTAACCTGCTGTTTAAACTCTGGGATGCGATTCCAATATATATAATATTATGTTTCCGGTCTTCAAGCACTTTGGAGAAAGGCTCACTTAAACCAGCCTTATCTTTAATGCGTAAACAATACAATCCCGGAACTTCAGGTATCTCTCCATCTATATTTGAGGCAGGTTTAAAATTTTTCTCATTCATTAGAATCTTTAATGTAAGCACGGTATTTTTATTCACTTCTTCCAATTGATCTTTCCCGGACTTAGAACCAGGTATTTTTTTAATACCGGTAATACTTTTAAGAGAGATGAAAGACCCTTCTTTTATAAAAAGATGTGGATAGTTTTTAACTCTTGCTCCTATCTGGCTGCTTTTAATTTCAGACCCATCTTTTTTTGAATACCAGCTATTCTTGTTAAGAGCATCAGCAATTTCAACTGGAGTCATTTTTTGTTTCTCCTTTACCAATACCTGTTCTATTGCTTCGTGTAGCGTCATATAACAACTTTTTCTGAATCAATACTTTCTTTCTTCCAACAATTCTCATAAATAATTTTTTCCATTTTCCACAAAGCCCTTGAGGAATTAGCATTTATAAACATATGGAGATCTGATTCTGAAACCTTGCTTAATGCCTCTTTATAAACATAATATGTTTTTAAATTTACAGATTTATCATCTAAATAAATTTTCATAGGTTGACCAGCTAAATCAAGGCCTTCAATATAATTTTCCTGGATCTCAAACTGAGTAAAAGTGATGATTAAAGGATCTGGGTATTTTTTCTCTACGAACTGTTCACTAACAGTTGTTGTTAATGGATTTATATATAATAATAGTAAAGAGTTATCTTGAAACTCACGATACTTAAAAGTGTGAAATCCATCAATTAATATTTTCCGATTTTCATACTCTAAAACATTTAGGCCCTTTTTAAATGGAAATAATTTGTTTTCTAATTGCTCTATTCTTTTATGCAATTTATTGAGAGATTCAGCATTCAGAAATAATAAATTAATGACATTCACAAACAATCTAGAATTTCCTGCGGCAAAACTCGCTGTGCCAGCAAAAGAATGATTGGAAGGATGCATTTTATTATTTCTTATTCCTCTAGCTCTATCAAAATCAGGTTTTAAAAAAGATAATTCTTCATTTAAGCAAATCTCATCGATAAGTTTCCATAATTTCTTTTCGTAAACATCACCGTTTTTTTTTGGTGGATATTTTAAAACGATATTTAATTCTTTAGCTTTTAATTTAACTGCCATTTCCATTATTAGTAAAGCTTTACTCAACGCTTCATCAAACATTGGTACATGATAATAGCTATGCGCTAATAAATAACCTACAGTAACAAAACTCTTTAAAATATCTACTGGTACGTTTTTGTGGAACTTTCCTTCAACAACATAACTCGCAACAAACTCTTCTCTTGAGTTTATTCCAAACATATCCCAAATTTCTACAGGTTCGTACCACTCCATAATCTAAAAAATCTGATTGATTAAATTTTTTTGAAGGGCTTTTGAATTTGCGATTTTGGTTTCAAAAGTTGAAATATTATTTTCCATAAATTCTAATTTTTCAGAAATTTCCTTTTGTTCAGAAATAATTGGTAATAAAACTTTCATTTTTTCTTTTACCGTTGTTTTAGATAGGTTGAATCTTGTAGAACCCTGAGCACGTTTGAACATGAATTTACGAACTTCCTCTCCTCTCATTAGAAATCTTGCATATTCTGGAAGTAACGTTTTAAAATCATCTAATCTAAAACCAAAGCAAAATGAGTTTAAATAAAAACCTTTTAAATCATCTAAAACTACAGAGGACATACCTAACTCATGGGGCGTTTCAGAAGAACCGGTTATTAAAATGTCACCATAACTTAATTCATTTTGTTTTTCTTCTTGGTTTATTTTAACATAATCCACTTGAGATGGATCAATTTTAGAGTTAGAAAAAACATTCATGTAATTAATATATGGACTTCCATCACCAAAATCTTTTTTCGATTTACCGTTTAGCCCTCCAAATGATTTTCCTAATGAACCAAACAAATATTCCTTCCATTTTTCAGAAGAATTAGATAGTTTTCCAGATATAGCATCGAACAAATATCTCTTATAAAATAATTCATAGTTAACTTTATTTTTCAGTTCCCTCTCAATCACCTCATCCATCGCCCAAATCAGTTCCGCAAGTTTCGCCTGCTGGTCTTTTGGCGGGAGGAGGAATTCATACTTAGCAAGATCTTTAAATTTCACCCGTGGTGAAAGTCCTCCAGCAGAATGTTTGACAGCATAATCAAAAAACTTTTCGTTATTGACTATGAATGGTAGTAATCCCGGCAGTAGGTTTTCCTTAGCTCTAAAAACAGTAATATCCCCTGAACAAATCCCAGCGAATGGAGCCTGTGCAGCTTTTTTAAGATATGCCCTCCTTCTTCCAAAAAGAACATCTCTTTTTTTAAAAACTTTTGTGAAAGTTGTACTTTCTTCAAGGGTTGCCCAATTTCTTAAATGTAGATCTTCAGATTCTATATGTTCAAGACCAATTACGTGTTGAATTCCTGCAGCTACAGGATCCTTTACAGATTCTTTTGGCTCCTTAACGACATCTCCAAAATTCACCTTTTTCCAGGCTGCTTTATCAATCCTTAATTCTTTTTCCAATATTGCTTCCATTAATTTTCAAGGGTTTCAAAAAGTTGAACCATAGATTCTTTTAAATCTTGTGATGATTTTTCCCACACGTCATATACTTCCGTAAAACTTAGATTCTGACTTTCATCATATTTATCAGCCCGGACATAGAGGCTAACAGACATATTCCCATCGTTTTTGAGAACGTCCTTTCTACTTACTAAAGCTGCAAAATTTTCTATATCATCAAATTTTGAATACGCATTAAAAATTTTATCAATATGAGCCTGTTCTAAAAAACCCATTGTTTTTTCCTGCCTCACTTCATTCACCGCATTAATAAAAAGGATTTTACCTTCTTTATGTTTCGGCTTATTGGTTCTTGTGATTAATAAACAAGCCTCCATTGGAGAGTTATAAAAAAGATTAGGACCTAAACCAATTACACATTCCACCTGGTCTTCTTCTATCATTTTTCTACGAATACCTGCTTCTTTATCTCTAAACAAAACACCGTGTGGCCAAAGTGAAATGGAGCGGCCATTTTCTGTGTCTAAACTCTTTTGAATATGTTGCTGAAAAGCATAATCGGCGCAACCTTGTGGAGGCGTTCCCCAAAGATTTCTGCCATAAGGATCGTTTTCAAAGCTTTTCTGGTCCCAGGATTTTATCGAATATGGTGGATTGGCAAGAATTATATTGAACTTTTTAAGCTCGTCAAATTCCTGGAAAGCAGGCCGTGCGAGTGTATCTCCACGAACAATTTGAAATTCTTCAATCCCGTGCAAAAACATATTCATTCTCGCAATGGCCGAGGTAAGCAAGTTAATTTCCTGCCCATATAATTTCAAGGAGCGAAATTCTTTGCCTTCATCCCTTAGATGCAACGCACAGTTTAAAAGAAGTCCGCCGGAGCCACAAGTAGGATCATACACGCTTTCTCCTGGTTGCGGGTCCATTATCATCGTCATAAGTTTTACAACTGTACGGTTGGTGTAAAACTCGGCTGCTGTGTGTCCGCTGTCATCTGCAAATTCCTTGATCAGGTATTCATAGGCATTTCCCAATTGGTCATCGGGCACATTGGCCAAATTGAGTTTGTGTTGAGAAAAATGCTCTATAAGGTTATTTAATATTTCATCTGTCAGCCTGTTTTTGTTAGTCCAGCTGGCATCACCAAAAATACCGTACAAAGTATCCGGATTGGCTTTTTCCAATTCCCGCATCCCCTCCTGAATTGCCATTCCTACATTGGTGGTAGTTTCTCTTACCTCGTTCCAATGGGCTCCTTTTGGGATCTGAAACCTGTGATTTTCCTCAAAAGAAGCATAATCCGGGTCGCCATCACTTTCCTTTAGCGCGATTTCAAACTCTTCATCGTACACATCGCATATCCGCTTGTAAAAAAGCAATGGAAAAATATATTGTTTATAATCTCCAGCATCTATGTTACCGCGCAAAGCAGTAGCCGCTCCCCAGAGATATTTTTCAAGTTGTTTTTGGGTCATTTAGTCTTGTGTTTGCACTTGTTTTTCTTTTATATTACTTCTTAACACAGAATTAAACCATGAAATAGCTGCTTCACCATCTTTTAACGTTGCTTCAGTAATATCTCTACTATGCCTTATTCCATTTCTCAACTCACCAAGTTGACTAAAGCGATTCATTAAAACACCTTTGCTGCCAAAGTTGTCCTCAAACAATTGCCATACTATTTTACTTGTAATGACATCTTTATATTCTTGTAAATCAAAGAAATCAAGTTTTCTTCTAATGCTTTTAAATTGTGAATTATCTTCTCCAGGATTTTTCTTTAACCAATTTAAAATTCTATCATCAACCTTATCAATAATGTGTTGTGGTATAAATTCTGAGTAAGCATCTTCTTCAGCTGCATCATTTAATTTTTGATCTATAAGATCTCGCAAAGCAAATTCAATAGTTTCAATTTCATTATTATAACTTGTTAAATCCTCTGGTATGGCACTCTTATCTTGATTTATGTGATATTTATCTAAAAACTTGTTTAACCCTGAACACAATAGTTTTCTTCTTTCTTCCAAAAATTCTTCATAGTGCTCTATGGAATAATATTTAGGGTCTGTAGGTACAAATTGTTTACGAAGTTGTTCAACTGGTATTTCCGGTAAATACAATGCCGGATCTTTATCCAAAATACTCATATTAGACTGTTGCGTAATAAATGACATGTTAGAAATCTCATTTACCATTGCTTTATGAATAGAATTGGAAGAGTTCAACTTTTTGTATAAAAACGCTTTGGGAAAAATATGGTGCATTTGCAATTTGTTATTATATCCAAGATTTTTGGAATATAAACTCATTGCAGGATTTGTCCAGTCTTTGGCATTTTGCGCTCTTATGGCACAATAAAACAGATTGTATATTCTACTTCTTATGCCTTGTAGGGCCAAATCATCAGGCCGTAAGGACAAGTTACTGCCTCGATATAAATGCATTTCACCAATTAACCCATCAATGGAATTGGTTTCTTTAATAACATTCATATCCTTTTCTAAATAGGATTCTGAAGAGCCACTAAAGCGTCCCCATAGCAATGCAGTATATAACCAATAAATTGCTTTATTTGCTTCTTCTTCACTCTCAAAACTTAGATTATTTTTAGATAAATAATAAACTAGTACATATAAAACATATAGTGAGTTATAGTTTTCAGAAGAATCTATATAGGCATTATCTCTTAGGATATTAATTATGTGTGGGAGTATTTTATTTAGTTTTACCCATGCAACTTCAAATTCTTCTTCAGTAACATCGGCAATGTCCGATGTAAATTTTCCTCTTTCAGTTGTTAAGATATTCAGACACCTGGTAAAAAAATTAAAAGAGAAATTATAATTGTACTTTTTATACTCCTCAATAGCTACTCTGTATTTGTCTTTTACTGAAGGCCAATTTGAAGTTATGATGGCAAGAGCTAAATCTGATTCATTTAAAGTGGTCCCTGTTTTGTTAACCAGGTTAAAAATTTCTACTACCTTCTCTATATCTGTAATTGTTATTTCTTTGATGTAATATGTATAACTACTTATTGCTCCAAGTTTGTTTAACACTTCAAGGTTTTGCATATAGTAGTTTTTATTTTCCTCACTCATGGTTTTAAAACTAGAAATAAAGCTTGTTACACCACCTTTGCTTAGAAAATCTGAAACATTAATCCATTCTGGATTATTACTCATTTTTTTTTGCATGAAATACTCAAACTCTTCTGTTTCAAGGTTAAAGTATAAATCTGTTCTTAATGAGACCCCTTCATACCATTCTGGTGTTTCTCCTTTAAAAATGGTGTAAATCGTGGTTAACCTTTGCTGCCCATCCAATATTAGTTGATGAAATATAGAATTACTGTCTTTTTGCTCACCTCTAATTTTTGAGGGTTCCTTAGTTTTCCAAATTAAGAATGACCCTGAAGGATAACCCAGGTAAAGTGATCTAAAAAAACTTTTAATTTGTTTGCTATTCCATACAAATCCCCTTTGAAATTCAGGAATTGTATATTCATCATTTTCAATAGACAATAATATTTCGCTGATTTTTTTCTCTCCGGCCATTATAAAAATTCTTTTAAAATCGTTTTAAATTTTTCTTCAGCTTTTAAACTTTCATTCCAAGCCAATTTTAAATTAGTTAAAGCTTCTTCTACTGATGGTAAATTGTCTTCAATCACTTTTTCCACATATAGCGGAATATTCAAATTGTAATCGTTTTCCTTAAGTTCTTCCTGGTCGGCAACTTTTACATAGTTTTCTACATCCTGGTAGTTTGTAAACCAGTTGTAAATTTGATTTACATTTTCCGGTTCCAGATAATTTTGAGCCCGGCCCACACGAATTTGGTCTGAAGCATCTATAAATAACACTTTTCCCTTTTTTTTATCCTCTTTAATTTGTTTGAAAACCAATACACAAGCTGCTAATTGAGTTCCATAGAAAATATTTGAACCCAAACTTATTACAGCTTCAAGTAAATCCTGTTCAATAAGCTTCTTCCGGATCTTTCCTTCGGCATTTTTTCTATAAAGAGCTCCGGGAGGCAAAACAACCGTCATTCGTCCGGTGCTGTTCATAGACTTTATCATATGCTGTATCCAGGCCATATCTCCATTTCCTGGAGGGGGAACTCCGGCTATATTTCTTCCATAAGCATCATTAGCCCAATTTTCGGCACCCCAGTCTTTTAAAGAAAAAGGAGGATTCGCAATTACGCAATCGAAGGTTTTTAAATTATCGGCTTCAAAAAACGCCGGATTTCTCAATGTGTCTCCTCTTTCAATCTGAAAATCCTCTATTCCGTGCAGGAACATATTCATCCTGGAAATAGAACTGGATGTGAGATTCTTTTCCTGCCCGTATAATTTTAATGTGCGGTAATCTTCTTTGTTTTCTTTTAAATGATGAACACATTCCAATAACATTCCTCCGGTTCCGCAAGCGGGATCATAGATACTCTCCCCCTCGTGCGGATCCAGGATTAATCCCAGTAAATGAACTACAGAACGCGGGGTGTAAAATTCCCCGGCTTTTTTATTGGTGAGATCGGCAAAGTGTTTAATCAGATATTCATAAGCCTGCCCCAGCATATCGGGATCAACCAAGGTATTAGATAAGGAATACTGGGAGAAATGTTCAATTAAATCTACCAGAAGCCTGTCAGAAAGTTTGTTTTTATTGCTCCATTGGGCATCTCCAAAGATCCCGTACAAATATGTTTGATTTGCCTGTTCAATACAGCGCAAGGCTTCTTCAATTTTCTGCCCTACATTAACTGTAGTTTCCCTTACATCATTCCAATGGCAACCTTTGGGAATTTCAAATCGGTGAAATTCGGGCAAAGAAGCATACTCTTCATCCCCATCAGATTCTTCAAGGGCTATCTGGAATTCTTCATCATATACATCAGAAATTCTTTTAAAGAAAAGCAAGGGGAAAATATATACTTTAAAATCGGAGGCATCTACCGGACCTTTTAAAATCCAGGCTGCCTTTGATAAATATTGTTCAAGTTGTGAGAGGGTGATTTTTTCTTGCTTCATAGGGGTTTATGGCAATTCTACTATTATTTTTAGCTAAAGGAAAATTGTGCGGTAGGGGCGCAATTCTTCATACTTCAGAAGAGAAAGTAAATATAGAAAAATTCTTAGAGGAATGTTAAAAATAAGAATGATAATAAACCGGATTATATCTTAAAACCTAAATAGAATACCTTGGAATCTGGTTCAAATGTATATTGGGTTTAACTTAAAAAGGGCTGCGAGACGGTCATGTTTCGCCTTATCGTTTACACGAATGCTGAGCTATTGTATGCATTTTTTGTTGCTGTATTTAATTTCTCAGCACATTTTAGTAACCTCATGTTTAACGGCAATTAAAAGTTTACACTTCCAATAGACTGTGAAAATTTTCTTAAATTACAATCTTTAAAAAAAACAAGTTAAATATGGCCCATAAGTGTTTTATTTCCTTCAAAATGGAGGATGAAGAATTTAAGATTGATATACAAAATAATAAAGAAATAGATATGATCGACAAATCCTTAACAGAACCTATTGATTCTGAGGATGAAGATATTATCATGAGAAAAATAAGGGAAAAGTACCTATCTGACTCTTTTGTGACAATTTTTCTTATTGGAGAGAAAAGTAATGAAAACCTTGGGTCAGAAGAGCAACTATTTATAAAAAGAGAACTCCAGGCTTCCCTATATAACGGCGCTAACAACACTAAAAGCGGAATTCTGGGCATCGTTCTTCCCACAATGTATGACAATATTTTTAAGGGCTCTTCTTTATGTTCTAAATGTGGCAACTCCCATAGAAATGTTAACATTAACAACGATACAGTTATTAATGAATACAGCTATAATTACTATATACCAAATGATAAATGCTCATGGTCGGAAGATGATAGATATTGCGTACTAGTAAAATGGGAGGATTTTCAGAAAAGTCCAAACAATTACATCGACAAGGCATTTGAAAAACGGAACCATGAAATTTCGAAAAAGACAAGAGTTAAACCATAATAAAAGCTATTTATGCCAAGCTGGGAACCGTTAGAAGATAGATACTCAAATAAACGTCCAAGAAAAATTCTCTCTTTAGATGGTGGAGGAATAAGGGGGGTTATAACACTTGAAATTCTTGCAAAGATGGAAAATGAGCTGCGAGAAAAACTGAAAAAAGAAAAAGAATTTCGCCTCTGTGATTACTTTGATTATATAGGAGGAACTAGCACAGGAGCCATTATAGCGGCCGGGTTATCCCTTGGAATGTCGGTTAAAGAATTAATGAAATTTTACACTGATGATGGTAAGGATATGTTTACAATGGCCTCTCCCTGGAAACTTTGGAAATCATTATATCGTTCAGAGTCCTTAGAAAGGATGCTGCAAAAAACATTTGGTCACGACACAAATCTTGATATTTCCAACGGAAAAATAAAATGTTTGCTTACTGTGGTCACAATGAATCGTAATACAGATTCTCCCTGGCCGATTACAAACAATCCCTTCGCTAAGTATAATGATAAATCCCGTGCGGATTGCAATTTAAATATAAAGCTGCATCAACTAATACGAGCTAGTACAGCGGCTCCCATATATTTTCCTTCCGAAATTCTAAATTGGGACCCTCTAAATTCTAAAAAAAAAATTACGTTTGTTGATGGGGGTGTAACTCCATATAACAATCCCTCCTTTCTTCTCTATAAGATAGCAACTCAACCTGCTTATAATTTGAATTGGGAAACAGGGGAAAACAATCTTCTTATAGTTTCTGTGGGCACCGGAAGTCATATATCTATAGGAAAATATAGAAATTTATTTCATACAATTTACAGCCTCCCTACCAACCTAATGTACGCGATGGAAGTGGATCAAGACATTAACTGCCGCGCTATTGGTAGATGTACATATGGAGCAAAAATTGACAGAGAATTAGAAAACATGGTTCCCATGGATAATAAGGGAAACGTTCTTTCCGGAAAACAAAAAAATAAAGCTGATTTTCTCTATGTCCGCTATAATGCTGATCTGAGCCAAGATGGTTTGAATCTTCTTAACCTAAATCATATTAAAGCAAATAAAGTTCAAAAAATGAATTCCGTAAAATCCATTAAAGAATTAAGGGAAGTTGGAAAGGCAATTGCAGAGGATCAGGTAGATTTAAGTCATTTTGAATCATTTATATAAATGAAGGTAATATGGAAGTATTTATTGTAAGACCATTTGGAGTTAAAAAGAATATAGATTTCGACCTAGTTGAAGAAAAACTAATAAAACCTGCTTTACAAAAAATCGGACTAGTGGGTTATACTTCATCTGAAATTGTAGAGTCTGGAAACATTCGCCAAGACATGTTTCAACGTTTAATTACTGCAGATTTAGTAATTGCTGATATTTCCATTCATAATGCCAATGTCTTTTACGAGCTGGGAATACGCCATGCTTTAAGGGACAAGAAAACTTTTTTAATCAGAACCAAATTTGATGAAGTCCCTTTTGACTTAAAAACTGATCGCTACCTAAACTATGATTTTTCTAAAGCATCCGAGTATTTAGATGAATTGGCTAAAGGATTAAATGCCACTATTCAATCTACTCAATCAGATAGCCCAATTTTTTTGATGATACCTGACCTCAATCCTCAAAATCCGGAAAATTTTGTAAGTATTCCACAGGATTTTGGTGAGGAGGTGGAAACAGCAAGAGCTTCTTGTTCATATGGGAAACTAGCTCTATTAGCTTACGAGGCGAGAAATTTTTCATGGGAATTACCTGCTATTCGTAAAATTGGTAAAATTCAGTTCCATCTGAATAAATTTTCACACGCAAAAGAATCATGGGAAATTATTGAAGGAAATTTAAAGAACGATTTGGAGGCTAATGAGTTTTTATCTACCATATATCAAAGAATAGCTGATATAGAAATGCCTAACAACGAAATCTTAGGAAATCAGTTGTTTGCAAAATCAAACCTATCAATAGAAAAAATATTGCAACAATCTGAATATCTTGATTCAGCACAATTGGCTGAAACATTTGCCTTACGTGCTCGAAATGCAAAAAAACAATGGTTGAATTCGTGGCAAGGTACTAATCAAAAAGAAATCAACGCTCTGACTTCTTCCCATTTATTTACGTCATTTGAACATTACGCCAAAGGGTTTAAAGAAGATCTTAATCACTATTATTCCGGTTTAAATGCTTTAGGCTTATTAACTGTGATAATACAATTAGCTCAGAAAAACTCCAAAACTTGGACCCTTCTTTATTCAAATACTGAAGAAGCTGTTTATGAACTTAAAAAACTTAAGAAAGAGTGGAATGATTTATCAACTTTAGTAAAGTATTCAATAAAGGCACACGGAACTAAACTAGAAATAGCGGGAAAGAGCGATGTTTGGTACAATATAAGTATAGCTGATTTGACCTGCCTAACTGAAAAACACCCGGAGAAGGTCCGTGTTTTGTATAGAAGAGCATTGGAGAATGGGACAGAGATGGGAAAACAATCAGCTAAAAATCAGCTCTTGATATATGAACAACTTGGAGTTTTAGAAGAAAACACAAAAGCTGGTTTAAAAGAATTTGGAGGATCACATGAAGTTATAAAGCAATCTTCTTCACATTATTTCTTATTTACTGGCCATATGGTTGATAGCCCCGGGAGAGATAAGGAACGATTTCCTCAACGAATTGAGAAGGAGGTAAGAAAGGCTATTTTGGATGTTGTGCGAATGGAACAATTGAAAATCACATCAAAAAATATTGGAATTGCAGGGGGTGCATGTGGTGGAGATATAATTTTTCATGAAGTATGTAAAGAGCTTCAAATTCCCACCAATATGTTGTTAGCTCTCCCCAGGGACAAGTTTATTCCGGAATCCGTAGGTTTTGCAGGAGAATTTTGGATTGAACGTTTTAATAATCTTTTTACTTCCATACCAGTTGATACTCTTTTTGAAGATAATGAATTACCGGATTGGTTAAGACCTAAATGCGATTCCTATTCCATTTGGGAAAGAAACAATCTATGGTTACTTTATTCTGCATTAGTGAATGGTGGGGAAAATATGACTTTAATTGCTTTATGGGATGAAAAAAAAGGAGATGCAACGGGTGGTACTGAACATATGGTCAAAGAAGCGAAGGACAGAGGGGCAGATGTGCGCATTATCAATCCTAATAAATTTATTAATAATTAAAATTCATATACCATGTCTAATGTAGTATTTTTTAGCTTTACTGAGCCGGATCGGGAGATTGTCCTAACCATTAAAGGAAGAGCTGTTAATCCATATTATAGCAATCTTAATTTTAGGGTGCAAGATCTCCTAAGAAGGTGGTCTACAACTGACACTTCCATTATTAAACAAGCTATTTCTAAGAAAATGACAGGTACTTCTCGAACAATCATTTTTGTAAGTGAACAAACGCATCTTAGCGAGTGGGTGACGGAAGAAATAAAAATGACCATAGAAAAAGGTAAACCCGTTTATGCTATTAGATTAAAAGGAACATTTGGAAAGACTCCTAATGTTCTTTTAGATAAGGGTATTTATATTTATTCATGGAGTGAAGAGCGGCTTCAAGATCTGGCAACACGGTAAAAAAGTCTAAAAGCTATGTTGGGATAATTATCTGCGATTAATACGAGGACCTCTTAAATGATGAAAATTACTAGCTTTTTGGAAGTGGTCTGTCAAAAAAAAACACGACCCAGGGTCTGCAATTTTTTTTATTATTTTTGGAACCCATGGCGATTAACTTCCTTTAACCAGGTTTCAAACAAATCCCAGTGGGATTCATTCCATTGTGCACTTAAATAGTAATCTCCACAATAAATGTCTCTGTAATACCTGTCCCTTCCGGTATGATCAGTCCGACCTTGAGATTTTTTCCTTAAAACAGGATAGCCTGCATTTAAGACCCGCTTAGAATAATCTGGACTTAATAGACCTTGGATATCGTTGGAATTTAATTTATTTTTTGTAAACAACTCCCTGAAGGTCTTCTGAACATATGCACCAATCTTCAATCCATCTTTAGTTCTTTTGGAAGTTACTTGATTGTAGTTGAGTCGAGAGGGGTTTAATGATATAGAGGTTGGCTTTCCTATATCATAAGAAATTTGTTTCTTGGACTTGATTTCGAAATCGTAGTTTTCCAAAACCCTATCTACTAAATCAGAATCATAAAACTCACTCAGTTTTTCCTTTACCAATTCTAAAATTTCATCATTAAAACCACCCAGACTTATTCTATTTTCAATTTCATTTACCTTTTGCTCTTCGTTATATTTTTTTAATCCATTTTGAACATAGGATTCAATCGAGTTGTTAGTATTTTCGGACTTTTTAAAAGATTCAACAAACAACAACCCTTTTTCAGATGATTTCTTCAAAAGAATTTCTTCTACTAGATGAATCTCATTTGCCCTTGATCCTGGCTTTTCAGTAAAAACTTTAAACCTATCCCCTATTAGGATTCCCACCGGCATTCTGAGCATCCTCATATAAGAAGAAAGTTGATTTACATGTCCAGAAAAATTTAAATCTTCAGTTGGTTTTTTGATTTCAATTACACAAACAGGTTCAGATTTTTCATTTCGAATTATGATATCCGGACACATACGATTGGCAGCACCAAATTGAATAGATTCGCGTACCGACAGTTCATTTTTATATTGACTCCATCCTAATTTTTCAAAAACTCTAATAACCTTGTTTTCGTATATCTGTTCAGATACATTAGAAGGAATTGTCTCAGTTAGAATAAAACATATTTCTTCCCATAAGTCCTTATCCATAATTCTTTTAATTACTTATTATTTACTGCGGGGATTCTAAGTTCGCATTTTTCAACTAATTTAACAGAAAAAATATTAAAAATAGTTTCAGTTAATTTACACCAATTCATTAGTTATTACCGCAGAAGTAGATTTATTTTCAACTGGAATTATTGGAGCTAAACTCAAAGCTGAAGAATGTTGGTATTCCAATTAGAATTCTCGAGATAAACGAGATTTACTAAACTTCCGATTATTATCTCTGATGAGTGCCTTGAATTAAAATCAACGATGTAAGGATTAGTCCCTTTTTGAACCTTACCGGCCAAAGGAAGTCTTAATGACTGCTACACGTTTTATCCTTCACTTCTTTTTATAAAGATGATATGTTAGGAAATATTTAGTAAAAATACTTCCTAATATATCATCAAATCTATTTGAGCGATTCCAAGCTTTTTTGGAAGTAATCTGATAAAAAAAACATTGCCAAGGACCTGCCGATTTTTTTATTACTTTTTGGGGAGATCACCGGGGAACTCCCCCTTTTTCGTTTTTTTAAATTGGAACTGGTGGGACCAAATAAACATGACCCAGGATATGATAATTTTTTTTATTTATTTTTGGCGAAATTACGGGTGAGGTTTCCTTTTCATTTTTTTTTTAAAAGTGGTGCTAATTTCTGTGTACCTTTCTGTACCTTTTTGATTTTTTCGCTTCTAAAGCACCGTAAATGCTAGATTCTATATTCTTGTATCGGGAAATAAATAAATTCTTTTTTTTTGGACCCCAGGCGGGGGCCATTATGATCGGAAGCTCCATGAAAGAAAAAATTGTGAACATCTATTGGCCGGATTATTTATAAGCACTGTTTTAATGTATATTTTTGGCTCCCTAAAAAAAACATTATGAGCGTAACTTGGTATGAATGTAAGGTGAAATACAGAAAAACACACGAAACAGGAGAGCAAAAAGTGACTACAGATACTTACTTGCTGGATGCAATATCTTTTACAGAAGCAGAAGCCAGAATTACCGAAGAGATGAAGGCTTATACAAGTGAGGATTTCAGGATCATGAACCTAAAAGTAGCTAACTTCTCAGAGGTGCAGCCATTCGAAAATTCCGATCGCTGGTTCAAATCAAAGGTCTCTTTAACAGCGCTTGATGAGGAGAGCGGGAAGGAAAAGAAAACCAATATGTATATGCTGGTGCAGGCCAATGATGTAAAAGAGGCTTTTGAGAATACCACCAAGGCTATGGAAGATACCATGGGAGATTACTCGATCCCTGCTATTACAGAATCTCCTATTTTAGACGTATTTCCTTATTTTTCAGGGGAAGAAGAACCATTAGAGAAAACTGAGGTCCCGGAAACGGCTGAAACTATTGAGGTCACGGAAACGGCTGAAACTGCAGAACTGGAAAATTAAGACAATTTGAAGCTGTTGAATTTTAAACACTTCGATCATTACCGGTTTTTGAACCGAACCCCTATTATTAAAACACCTCCTTATCCGGGAGGTGTTTTTTGTTTTATACGGCACTTTACGAAGCCAAAGGGTTCCATAAATTCAGGAGACTTTAAGACGGTTCCCTGTTCTTTCATTTTTGCAGAAGGCAGTTAAATGGAAATTTTCGTTAATAAAAGTGTAATAAATTCGAACTTGGTGCACTAAACAGGAAAAGAACATTTTGAGCAGCGATTTTTATACCTCATCAATTTTGCCTTATGCACCCATTATCA